>JAESGH010000161.1_pt1 | contig 171007 bp, 131 predicted proteins | sample 9269641 | NCBI WGS metagenome assembly JAESGH01 (sample SAMN14515345, study PRJNA621665) | algae metagenome | isolation source: Phormidium tanganyikae FI6-MK23 and co-occurring heterotrophs from granitic... | place: USA: Fort Irwin, California | collected 1998-05-24
AATCCATTGGCGCCAGCAACGCCATTGTTGGCTATGCCGGTAGCGCCGGTAGTGGTGTGCGTAATTGCTGTCAGTGCTGTGTTGATGCACAGCGTCGGCGTGGTCGATGCCGTACTCACCGTATTGGTAGGGTTGACAGTGATGGTAAAGGTTTGGGGTGTACCGTTACAAGAGACGCCATTCACCGAATTCACCGGTGTGACGGTGATGGTCGAACTGATAGGAGCAGTACCTGTATTGGTTGCTGTAAAAGAAGATATATTACCCGTGCCGCTGGCCGCGAGACCAATAGCCGTGTTAGAGTTGGTCCAGGTAAACGAACTTGAATGATTACCGGTAAAATTGATGTCTCCAGTCGGCGAACCATTACATATCACCTTCGCTGCAGGCGCCGTTACTGTGGGAATTGCATTGATAGTAAATGCAGATGAAGATCCCGCAGTACTATTAGTATTAGGGCTGCTTGAACTTAGGTAGAATTTATAACCCGATCCATTTGCAGCCGTACTAGGAATAGTTATTGTCCTCTTGATGTTTGAGGTAGTTCCTCCATTACTTGAACTGTATGTGATACCTGAAGAGGTAAAGTTTCCACCAACCGGTACAAAATTAGTTCCTGATGCATCACTTAAATAAAGGGTATATACCGTAGTATTTGAGAACCTTAAATTACCCGCATCTCCATTCGTGACGTCAAATGTGACAGTAACTGTCGAACCTGCACAAATTGTTGAGGGAGAAACATTAGTGATTGTTATACTTTGTCCAATCGCATGCATCATGCTGAAAGAACATAAAAATGCCAATACGCTAACAGTAAATAAGGGTTTGCGTAAAAATGATTTCATGCAGTACGTTTTGCAGGTTTAGGAGGAAAAATGCGACCGGACAGCAAATGCAGGGTGAATGCGCAATTTGGGTAAAGCACTGATTCTTCCAATGATTGCAATGGAATACTATCAGTTTTGGTGGCAGATGAATTGACCTTATCCATAAAGCATATTTGGCACCTGCGGTGCTGTTTCCATCAGCGGTATTTCCAGGAATCGGAAAACCTTAACCTCCCAGGCTACCCAAAGCATGCGGATCGGCGACAGTTTTCAAGAGGGCTTTCGAAGAAATTGGAATGTATGGAAAATCAATAGGAAGTGGACTGGAGTCCTTCGATAGGTAGGGATAACGGCTGCAAGATAATCAATATAGTAAGATTTTCATAGATACCAGCCAAAAGAATTTTCTGCTGCACAGAATAACTGAACACAAAGGCCCACCACTACCCCTTTCTCCCGGGGTAGCTCTCAAAAAAAGGCCGTTGCGGATGGTCTATTAGTTGGTTACCAGGAAAGAAAGGACTTCCGGCCTGCCACCCGGAGGCCTCACCACCAGGTAATACCCGCCTGCCGCCAGGCTGCTTCCCCCATTAAAGACCCACACGGCGCTACCGCCACCATAAACCCTGTTTTGCTCCCGGATCTTTTTCCCTTCTGCACTCCATAAGCCGATGGTATAGGAACCCCGGGGTGCCTTGTTAATGTGCAATTGGATCTGCCCATCCTGCACAGGATTGGGAAAAATGAAAAATTGGGTAGAGATAACCGTTGCCTCCTGTTTGATCGTTGCAGAATACTGAACGGCACTGTTATGATACAGGGCCGCCACCCGGTAAAAAATGACCGTTGCCGGGTCTTCGTCCCGGTAGGCATAATTTGATGGTCCCGGCCCGCCACCCGCCGGCAACGTTGTTAATAGCCGGAAGTCCTGCCCGTCTACAGACCGCTCCAATGCAAATGCCCTGACACCCTCCTCTTCTGCTGTTTGCCATTCAATGAGAACACCTGTATTTTGCTGTAACGCCTTAAAGTGAATAAACCGTAGTGGCAGGGGTGTGTTCACGGCCAGCCGGTACAGGATCCTGAACCGGAAAGGATCGGCGGAAGCCGGATCATTGGTTACGGCAAAATCATAGGTGGTCAGCGCATGGCCCAAACTAATGGCTGTTTTTTTGTCCAGCCACCGGTCCCAAAGCCAAACCGTCATACCCGGCTGGTTAAAACCACGGCTCCGCACCCGGAGCTGGTAGCTTCGCCTGGCCGTGTTCCAGATCCGCAGGTCCGTTTCACCATCCGCCGTTGGCAGGGCCTGGTACCACACCTGCAGGTCGGTGCCGGCCTTGTGTGCCGCCAGGTTCTCCCCGCTGTTAACAGCCTTGCCAATGGATCGTTCTCTTGCTTCTGATCCGTTATCAAATTGCAGGAGGGAGCCGTCGAGCAAAGTATCCGTTCCGGCTTCCCCTGTAAACAAATTGATATAAAGCTTAGCCGGTCCCCCGTCCTGTTCGCGCAGCACCGGTACGGCCGGCGATTCCGCCGCTTTGTGTCCCTGCCGGATCACCAGGCTGCCGGTTAGCGGCGCTGCTGCAGGCACCACGAAAAAGCCCTCCCCCGAATGGATCACCGGCTCCACCGGCGTTCCGTCAGATGGAATCACCTCGTAACGGCTGCTGCCCTCCGCTACGGGTTTCACAAGGGCATAACCGCCCACAGAAGAAAGTGAGGTTTGCCAGGTCCAGTAATAGGATCGGATCTCTTGCCGGTTGTCATCATAGATCTTTTTGAAATGCAGGGGGGAGGCATAGGGATTTCCCAGGAGGGCATGACTTTGGCCGGATGGAAGAGGAATGGTATACGCCATCTCTTCCTTTAGGATTCCCTTGGCCCGCAGCACGGTAGCCCCGCCGCCGGTGCCGGACACCGAACGGTCGCCCCGCACAAAAAGCAGGTAAGCTTCCCCGTTATTAAAGGAAGCCGTATGGGTACTTGCCAGCGGCTGCCAGGAGGCCCCGGACGACGAGGCGGCACCCTGGTACCGGCGAACGGAAGCCTGTGAGCCGGTAATGGCGGGCCAAAAGTCAAAGCCATTGGCAGTGGCGTTGGCTGCGGTGCCCTGTGCGGGGCCGGTGATAAGGGTACCATAACCCGGGGAGAGGTTATCAATAGCTCCCCCACTCCAGGTACGCCCTTCCTGCCAGGCCGCGTTGACCGAAGTTCCCCCAACAGGTGCGGTGAGCAGCCGCCAGCGGCGGTGATAATGGCCGCTGACAAACCGCTCCACGGTGACATTTGTAGCTCTCAGCAAAACACCTTTCCGTTCGGCCACCCTTGCCGCTCCGGTAGGTCCCGACCGCAGAACAAGTGATTGACCTGCAAGGTCGAGGGTGCCACCCGCAATGTCCAAAACATCAGTGATCTGGAGCCGGTTTCCCAGGCTGGCCGTTCCGGCCCTGATCTGCAAACTGCGAAGTGTATTGGAGAGGCCATCAGCGGACTGTGTGAAAAAAAGTAATGACACCCCGCCCTCCAGGCTGAGCGAGGAAGCGGGATGACCGGTGATGGTACCGGTGCCGGAGATATTGCCGTTGACCGTTAGGTCCTTTCCATTCAGGTCGATGGCACCGGCGCCAAGGGTGAGAGCCCCATCCACCCGCCTGTTTTCCTGCAGCACCACCGCCGGTGACCCGGTGCCACTGAGTTGGAGGGTGATGTTTTGCGGGGCACCCTCTTCCGGCCACTCGAGCCCCTGCAGGTAGGTCCTGCCGGCAGCAGCATCTGCATAAGCCAGTGTTGCCCCCGCACCATAAAGAGGCGCCGCACCTTTCAGGCTTGCGGCCCCGCTGATGGTAAGGCTTTGCTCCACAGCAAAAGGAGCAGCAGCGGTTTTCTCTCCCGACCCTGCCAGGGTCAGCCGGCTGTAAGGGTACCCGGTTGTTACCACCTGTGCAGCCCCGTTGTATTCAATGGTGGAACCTGGCTGCAGGTTGATTGCTGGGGCATGGGTACTGAGTAGGGCCGCACCGCTTGGCCCGTATAACCCGTTAACAGAGCTTAGCTTTAAGGTTCCTCCCCCTTTTACCGTTAGCCTGGCGCCGGCCTGCAGGGTAATGCCGCTCAGGGGTGCCGTCACATTGCTTCCGGAAATCTCCACATCGGCATACTGGATAACCGGTCCACCTTGCCGGATGGTGGAGGTTGTAGGGTTGCTGTTGCTAAAAATAATGGTTGTTCCCGGTGCCAGGCTGTAAAGGCCTCCGATAGCCGGCTGTGTGCCTGTGCCGCCCACGACCAGCCGGCTGCTGCCAGTCATCACCAGGTGATTGGCCAGCCCGCCGATGGTATGATCGGAACCGTTTAGGGTAGCCGTGCCGGTGATGGCAAGGGTTCCGGCAAGCGACAGGGCACTGCTTGGCGTTTTGGTGCCGCTGCCGCTGAAGCGAAGCTCCTGGTAATGGGGTGTTGCCTGAACAATTTGGTCGCCGTTACGGCCGAAATTAACGATGGCACCGGGCAGGATCACGGGAATAAGAGATGGAAGGGAACTCCCTGATCCAACAAACCCCTGTGCATCCCTTGTAAGAAAGGTGCCGGCAAGGCTCAGGGAGGGCGAACCACCGGAAGAGGTAATGCTGCTTTCGCCGCCATTGTCGAATACGGCACCCGCTGTCACATCCAGGGTTGCGTTGTTGTTCAGGTAGAGGTTTTCCGAAGCCTCTCCTGTCAGGGCCAGGGTAGCGCCATTCCCGACCGTGCAGCTTCCCTGTACAACCAGGTTACCGCCGCTTTCTGCCTTTTTTGTGCCCGAACCAGCCAGTTGCAGGTGTTGATAGGGCGTGCCGCTGAGCAGGGAAACCACCTGGTCTGCCGCTGCATTGTATTCGATCGTTGATCCCGCGGCAAAACTGAAGGTAAAGCTACCTGTTTTGAATGACCCTGTACCGGCCACCAGGCCGGCAGCATTGGCCGTTTGGATGGTCCCGGTAGCGGTGTTGATCAGCGAGGCGGTACCGCTCTGTGTTCGCATCTGCCAGCCCTTCAAATCCAGGGTACCATTCACCGTTATTCCCCTGTTACCGGCCACCATTTTATCGGAAACCAGTGTGGTGACACACCCGGCTTGAACCGAAATGTTCGCATGTAGGGTTCCGCTGCCACCCAGTACAGCGGCAGGTCCGGTTATGAAAATGGTTGACCCGGCACCAAGGCTTCCTTCTCCCAATATGCCATTCCGGATGGTGAGGGTGCCGGTGACATTTCCCAGGTTCAGGGTTCTGCCGGCAGCCACCTCTACCCTGCCATTGATAGTTGAACCGGCCACTGAACTCATCACGGTGGCAGCCGGGGAATTGTAAGAAAATACGGGTACTGCACCCGCCTCCTGCGCACGGAAAAGGGTCCCACCCAGGTTGGCGGCTGTGGCATGGCTGTATTCAAAAACGCTTTCCGCCGCATAGGTGAACGCTGCCGTATGGTAAAGCAACAGGTTGTTATGTCCGCTCAGGCGGATCCGGGCCCGGCTGCGGATCCTTACGGTGGCCCCTCCTTCCAAAACCGGTGGTTGGCTGTTTCCACATTCCCACTCGCTGTCCGCACCTTCGAGGAGGAGGTCATCACCGGGTTTATCCGAAAGCGTAAAAAGACCCGCCGTCCAGTGCAGCTTTCCACCGGCCTGTACCCGGATCAGGGATGCCTGCAGGTCGGCCGAAACGGTGACGGTATGCCCCGACTGGATGGTGATCCCCGCAGCCCTGTCGTTGGGTACAACCGTGGTGGCGGGGGTCCAGGACAGGTTGTCGGCGCTGGTCTCCCAAACGGCTAGATCATTCCAGTCCCCACTGGACCGGGTCCGGAAATAATCGGTGGAGGCAGGCCAAACCACCAGGGAAAAATCATCGATCGCCATGGCAGCCGAACTGCTAGCCGTTTCATCCACCCACCGCAGCGTAACAGTTGTACCGGGAAGAATGGACATCCCGGTGATCGTAACCGGCGCGATCACCACCCGGTTGGCAGCGATGTTTCCATCCACCTGCAGGGAACCCGTTGCCGGTGTGGTAAATTTTAACCCGGGCACGGTCGTCCAGCCTGTCGGTGCGTTCAACACAACATCTCCCGCCTGGTAGGAAAATACCAGGTGATCGGGGCTACCGCTCAACCGCCAGATTTCCCCTGTATAACCAATGGTTAGGGAAGAAAGAGTTTGGCCCGTGTTGTTCGTAAATTTAAATCCCAGGATGGAGGACAAACTGCCCGACTGCAGGACCCCAAACGCCCTTTCTGTGGCTGCATTTTCGCCGAAACTATAGCTGTCTCCCGTATTGCTGCTCCCGTTCCCGGCCTGGAAAAAACCATTCGCGTTGGTTCCGCCTTCCAGGAAGGCCCAGCCTTCCGCAAAGATGCCTCCGGTGGCCGGTAGACTTGTCCCGGTATGGGGCAAGGCATTGAAGTTTTGGGTGACCGGAACACCGGCCGTAGCGATACTGAACTGGCCCCTGGCCTGGTTGAGGGGGAAGAGGAGGATTCCTGCGCATAGCAGGACAAACGGTACTGATTTCATACCTGGCAGTTGGTTTGGTTTTAAAGTTGCTTTACAGGTCAGCACCCGTTTTCACAGGAAGGAAGAAAAGGATTTCATCACGGGCAGCTACGGGAGCAGTGCCCGGTTGTTTGCGGTCAGCAGGAATGTTCTGTAAGGATGATTGGGACAGGAATCAGCAGGCGTCAGTGCAGGTACACAGGAATAAATATAATATTATATTCAATATGTATATAAAAAATTTATTGAAACAATTCAATAAAACAACGTAGTTAAAAAATCGATACCAAATGAAACAAAAAGTAACCGCCAACTGCTGGAAGTGCTCTTTCTTCTATGGTTTTAGATTTTTCTACATGGCTTAGGCAAAGCATAGCAGACTGCTTTTATGGGTTCACGAATGGCCGCAAATGCAAGCCATAACTTCCGGCTTTATTCGATTAAAGTATAAGTGGGGGTGCTAGGTACCGGTTGAACCTGTATGGATCTATTGCTTACATCATCTTTTTCTGAGAAGAGCGGTTGATGAACACACCATACCCGGCACCAATAACCAGCAGGAAAGCCAAACCGCCGTCTATAGGGCAATACACTGGGGGCTCATCAGGATTTTGTGGTTCATTACAGGGGTCTGTTGGCGGTATATAGGGCTCTTCCGTTGTTTCTGTAGTGCCTGTAGTGCCGGAACCTCCAAAAGGTTCAGAAGCGCCAAATTGTGCATAAGTTTTACCGGTGATTGCATGCAACACAAAAAAGAAGGCGAAAAACAGCAGTATTCTTTTGATTTTTTTCATTCCCCACCGATTAAAGGTCAAATATAACAGAAAAAGCAGCGGATTGTCAAGACAATCACCCAAAACAAAAAGGAGTAACTGTCATCTGCAGTTACTCCCAAAAAACCATATCTGTCAAAAAAGGATCTGCCGTCTTTTTTTACCGCATCTTATTGCAGCACGCTGATATTCATAAATTCTTTTCCGCCTGCCTCATTTTTGATCTCCAGTTTATAATTCCCCGGCAAAACATGCTCTGTTAAACCAATCGTTTCCACCGCGGTACCCCCCCGGTGCAGTACCGTTTTTGTCAGCACCACCTGCCCGGTGATGGTATAAAGCGTGAGCGTGTACACACCTTTTGGTTTGTTGACCCATTGCAGGTTGAACGAGCTTCCCCTGATCGGGTTGGGATAAAGCGTGAAGGATTCCACGGCTTTTTGGAGTTGTGCTTTGACGATGGCAGAATAGTTTACCTCCCCGGTTGTGCCGGTCATTTTCACACGGTAATAGTTCAGGAGCGAGGCCTGCGAATCCAGGTAAGAATAAGACTGGTCGCCTGTTCCGGCCCTTGCAGCCACGGTTGAAATGGGCGAAAAGTTGATACCGTCAAAGGATCTTTCCACACCGTAGGTCCGGATCCCGGTTTCATCTGCTGCCCGCCATTGGACAATTACGTTGGACCCGGTTTTCGCTTCGGCGCTGATATGGGATACAACCAGGGGCAGTGTTATGCTCGACCGGTAGGTAATATAGAATCGCTGCTGGTTCCTGGAGGCCGCATCGGCGGTAACGGTAAATGGATAAAAGATCGTCTCGCTATTGGAGCTGACCGGTGTTTCCGTTTTAAGGTAGCGGTCTACCAGCACCGGCTCCAGGCCTGCGTTGGCAAAATTCTCACTCCGGATAGCCAGTTGGTATTCCTTATTAACGGTATTCCATAAACGTAATTTTAAGGTATCGGCAGGTGCCGGTACAGGACCACCCGACACAATCAGGTCGCTGCTGTTCCGCAGGATCGACAGGTTTTCGGTGGCATTGTATGATTTACCAACGCCGGTCTGGCTCCCGTTCACACTGTATTCTGCCATGATGCCGTCCAGCAGCGCCTTGTTGCCAGCAATCGTTGTCAGCATATTGACATAAATCCTTGCCCCCTCATCCAGGCCCTGTTCCCGGAAGACCGAAATGGCCGGTGTACCGGTTGATTTATGCGTCTCCTGGATGGTGATGGTGTTATTATCCTTTACCCCCGGAGCCGGCATAACAAAAATGCCTTCACCGGAGTGGATCAGCCGGTTGGCGGCTGATCTGGAACCGTCACCCGGGATGGCTTCGTAAAGGCTGCTGCCTGCTGAAACAGGGCGCACCAGCACATAACCACCCGTACCCGTGCCAAGACCTGCCTGCCAGACCCAGAACCAGGGCTGGATCTTGGTGCTGTTGGCATCATACAGCTGCTTGAAATCAAGGGGAGCTGCATACGGATTGCCGATAAGGGTATGGCTCTGTTTTGCCGGTACAGGAAGGGTAAAGCTCCCGGTTTTTAAATTGCCTTTCCCCCGCAAGGTGGCAGCACCGGCGGTGGTGCCGGCAGATACCGAACGGTCGCCGCGGATAAACACAAGATAAGATTCGTGGTTATTGAATGCATTTGGGATAAGCGTAGACGTTATACCCTGCCAGGTGGCGCCGGAAGAGGAGGAAGAAGGAACATAGACTCTTACGGAAGCCTGCCCTCCGGCAATGGCAGTCCAGAAGTCGAAGCCATTCTGGTTGGCAGTGGCCGCCGTTCCCTGTGCCTGGCCGGTGATCAGTGTTCCGTATCCAGTACCGGGTAACGTACCTGTCCCGTTCCATTTGGTCCCTTCCTGCCAGGCTTCATTGATGGTTGTATTCAAAACCGGGGAGGTGAGCAGGCGGTACCGGCGGGTGCTCCAGGCAGGGCTGTACCGCTCAACGGTTACTGCACCTTCGATGGCATTCCCGTTATTCGCACCACCGTTTGTCAGGTCACCGACACGGGCCGTGCCATTGGCATCTGATTTCAACACCAGGTGACCGTTTGATTTCAGCTTGCTGTTGTTGACGGCACCAAAATCCAGGACATCGGTAACGGTTACAGTACCATCCAGCGACACGCCACCCGAATGGCTGTTGCTGATGCGCAGGCTTTTGACCCTGTTGTTGACAAACGCACCGGCAGGAAGGGACTGGGCGATACTGCCGTTCAATTCAACGCTTCCTTCCGCAGCATCCAGTGTACCGGATTCGGTGATACCGTTGCGTGAAAGGGCACCGCTGAGGGTAAGTTTTTTGTTACCGATCTCCAGCGTACCGGCTGTGAGCACCAGGGCTTCACTGACCGTGAGATCCGATTCGAACCGCACACCAACGCTGTTGCTGCTGTTCAGCCGCTTGATCGATCCCTGGAAGATGCTGGCTTCCACTATTTGTTTCGTGCTTCCGCTGAAAATGATTTCTGCCTTGGAAACATCCAGTTTTCCGCTGCTCCGTGCAATATCACCTTTTAGCGTTAAGGTGTTGGCATTGGCATCGAGTGAACCCTGTTGCAGGGTGAGGTCACCGTTGATCACCACGTCGCCTAACATATCCACGCCTTTATTGTTGTTGATAATAACATTCCCCATAACGGCCGATGCATCAAGGTACTGCGGGGCCGTTCCCGTGTACTCGACCGTTGCATCGGGGTTCAAAATAAAAACATTGCTTCCCAGGTTTCCCTTCAGCGCTCCCTGTACATTGCTGGAAGCGATCTGTAAAACGCAGTCATCAGCGATGTTGATAACAGCCCCGTTTCCGATCAGCATGGCATTGGCACCGCAACTAAAAACAGCACCCTCCGTCACCTGCAGCAAAGAAGCCAGTTTCAATTTTCCGTTCAGCGTCACCACGGTGCCCGAACCGCTTATATGCAGGTTGGTGATGGTGGGTGTAAAGGCTTTTCCTGAAGCCATACACAACCCAACCTGGTCGAGATCCGGCAGGGTCTTCACCCCCGTGAAGGTGGTGGCCCTTAGTTGGACGTTATCAATGAGCAGGTCACCAAGGGAGGAAACCGCAAAAAACCCGTACAGCCGTATCGTGACCTGGCTCCTGTTTTCAGCATTGGCAGGCAGGTCAACGGTAAAAGGGGTAAAGGACGAGAACAGCGCCGATGTGGTCAGTGGTGTAAAATTCACGCCGTCGGTACTGTACGTTACCCCGATGAATTGTGGCCCGGTCAGGCTGCGGGCCAGGTCACAGGCAACACTAAGGCCTTTCAACCCTTCGGTATTGGCCGTAAACTGGTAATAATTAGTCGCTCCCGCACCGGGGTCCAGCTGCAAAACCGGCCACTGAGTACTGGTCGCAGCACGGCCGTTGTTGCCGCTGTATAAACTGCCCGCACCCGCGGTATAGCCCAGTGTACCCGAACCCCTGCGGGTAAACGCACTGTTGCCGGGATTGACAGCCATTTCCACTGTCGATTCTCCCGAACTGTTGCGGGATGCATTGGACTCAAAATCATAATACAAAATTGGAACCTGGGCAATAGATAAGCCGCCAAGGAAAAAGGCAAAGGAGGATAGTAGAATTTTTTTCATAGAATAGGAGTTGATCTGAATAATACCGGGAAAGCATTAAACAAAGACTACGGATTTGTGGCAAACATAATAAGTGTTTTCCAATAGTCATAGTCCAGGAGAAAAATTTTTAAGGAGATACCCTTAACCAATAATAAGACCTATCCTGAAATTCCTTTCGCCTTCTTGCCTGAGGTTTTCACCGCCAGGATCAGCCTTTCCATCTCTCCATGTTGATTCTTAAGATCCGGTTCTATTGGCAAGGCATAACCACCGGCATATACTATTCAATTCCTTCTTTCGACAAAAAACATTGTCCTTTCAACATGTTGATGTATTCATTTGCCCAGGCAGCCACGCGGCACCATAAAACGTGCATATCAGTCCAACCATTCTATTACTACCCACTATTCACCGGGTCAATTTCCCCCATACAACTCCGCCCTGTCCGCTCCTGATAGGTTATTGCTATTCTTCACCCCTCCCGTGAGGGATAGTTTGCCTTTTAGCACGACAAGTGCTTCCGCTTCAGGTAAAATCCTTCTGAATAGGAATCATTTCTCTATTCACCACTCACCATTGACCACTCACCACTCACCACTCACCACTCACCCCATACGCAACACGCGGCACCTCCGGATCCCTTTCCACATTCATTAAATCTGTTCTATCAACACGCTGCACCTTCAGAGCATTCTTCCAACGCACCCACTAACCCTATAACTTAATAACCCAATAACCTAATAACCCTCCTCTCAACCTCAACCTCAACCTAAACCTTAACCTCAACTCATCGCTACCGAAATCCCACCCCTCCAGCGCCTTATGGCGCCACCCGCCCCTAAGGAAAAGACCGTAGCTGTCACAGGCGCCATACAGCGCCTAACGCTTGCTGCCCCTTCAGCCGACTGCCTCCACGGCAACTGGCAAGCAGGAGTGAAGACTACTCAAAAAGAAAAACCGATCACGAAAGGAATGACTGTATTCAGGAGAAATGGCCTGTTGTGCGCCGGCGGGGCAAAAACAGCGGAGCATTTGTTTTTGCCTAGCCTTTTTGCTCCACTTTTGCGGCAATGGCAAAAGTGGAAAACATAACTTATTCCTACCCACAAAACAGATCCATGGCACAATCCCACCTGTATAGCTATTTTAGAACAAGACAGCCAGCCCACCAGCCCCATAGCAAAAGCATAGCAGAAGCATAGTGAAAGCATAGAGAGTGTATGAAATTCGCGTAGATCTACGATCGCTGGATGGCAAAAAATCCCAGTCAGGTCGCCACCCAATAAGCATCCACACCATTCTTGCTTTCTTACATCAAAAGACACTAAAAACATATCACGGAAACAGGCACGCCCCCTAGCCTATTCCCCCCACCCCGGCAACCCCTCCAGCAAAACAAGCCCGTTTCCTTCCTTCCGCCACCCGGTAGTAACCTCCCCATTCGTAATAAGCAACCATTTCACCGGCAGGGCCATATGGTAACGGAGCAACTGCTGCAAAACAGCCTCGCTCAGCGCCACCGCCGGTGCTTTGCATTCGATCATCATCCAGGGCTGGTGCTCCGCATCATACACCAAAAGATCAAAACGTTTTTTTAAACCGTTTACCCGTATCTCTTTTTCAATGGCAATGGTTTCCTTTGGATAGTGCAGTACCTCCACCAGGTAGGCAACAAAATTTTGCCGCACCCATTCTTCTTCCGTCAGGAGAACCCACAGCTTACGGTTCGCATCAAAAATATATTGCCGGTCTCCCCTTTTTTGAATCTTGAAAGAGGGCGCCGGAAACGGGATGGTGATCATGCGCCAAACCTAGGGAATTCATGCTTTTGATTGGATGGAATTTTCACACGAATGCCCATAGGAATAGATCTCATGAATATGGCGCAGCCAGGTAAATCCGTACCCACGCCCAGATGATTAATTCTGAATTATTAATTATTAATTATTAATTCTTCACTGCCCCCTTACTCCTACCCGCAATCCACTTTCATATGAATTCGAGTAAATTCGTGGCCATGAAGACGAAAGATGAAATTGTAAAGAATTGGTTACCGCGATACACCGGGCAGTCGCTGGATAGTTTTGGCAAGTACATCCTGCTCACCAACTTCAGTAATTATGTTGGCATGTTTGCTAAGGCCAACAATGTGGAAGTGGTTGGGCTGGACAAGCCCATGCAATGTGCCACGGCCGATGGCATCAGCATTATCAATTTTGGCATGGGAAGTCCTACCGCCGCTACGGTGATGGACCTTCTTTCGGCCATAGAACCCGAAGCCGTGCTTTTCCTGGGAAAATGCGGTGGACTGAAAAAACGCAACAAGATCGGTGACCTGATCCTGCCCATTGCAGCTATCCGCGGGGAGGGTACCTCCGATGATTATTTCCCCAAGGAAGTACCGGCCATGCCGGCCTTCGCCCTCCAGAAAGCCATCTCCACCACCATCCGTGATTACGAAGTGGACTACTGGACCGGAACCGTGTATACCACCAACCGCAGGGTGTGGGAACACGATGAAGAATTCAAGGCTTACCTGCAAAAGGTCAGGGCTTATGCCATTGATATGGAAACGGCCACCATCTTTATGGTGGGATTCGCCAATAAGATTCCCACCGGCGCCCTGCTCCTGGTGAGCGACCAGCCCATGACCCCCGAAGGTGTAAAAACCGAAGAAAGCGACCGGAAGGTGACCGAAAAATATGTCGAGCGTCACCTCAAGATCGGTATCGACTCGCTAAAACAACTGATCAACAACGGGCTAACGGTAAGGCACTTACGTTTTTGAGAGGTGAGTGGTGAATAAGGAAGCTAATTTTTTTATGGAATAAATGGAACATCGTTTCGTATGAAGACTGTTGGTTTTATTTTGCTTGCGGTGGCCGCCCTGTTTCAGCAGTGCAACCGCCCGCCTGCTGCCTCCTCTTGCTACAAAGGCCGGCTGGAGATCAAGGGCCTCTGCGCCAATTACACGATCACTGTCCTGGAAGGAAAGCTGGACACATCCCGCATTGAATCCTCCTGGACGGATGAGAGCACCGGGAAAAACTACCAAAACGTATTTGCCCTCGGAAGCCCCTGCAGTTTCCCTGATTCCATCCGGGAAGGACAGGAATTTTATTTTACCCTGGCCGAAAAAGACGACCAATGCGCCGTTTGTTTGGCCTATTACCCCAAACCAGCAAAAGAACTCGCCATCCGGGTGCTGGATAAACCCTGCCCCTGACCCATGGAGCCCCTGCTGCAGATCGAAAACCTAAGCATCGAATTCCAGACGGAAGCCGGCGCCACCCGTGCGGTGAATGGCCTGAACCTGTCCGTCAACCGGGGGGAGATTGTTGCCCTGGTGGGCGAAAGCGGCTCGGGAAAATCGGTCACGTCTTTATCCCTCTTGCAGCTCCTGCCGCAACCGCCGGCACACTATCCCTCGGGACGCATGCTTTTTACCGGGGCAGAAGGAAAAACGGTAGATCTCCTGCAGCTTTCACTGCCCCAGATGCAACGGATTCGGGGCGCCAGCATTGCCATGATCTTCCAGGAGCCCATGACCTCCCTGAACCCGGTGATCACCTGCGGCCAGCAGGTGGTGGAGGCGCTGCTCGTACACAAAAAGCTTTCGAAGGAGGAAGCCCGCAGGCAGGCCATCACCTGGTTTGAAAAAGTAAAGCTGCCCACACCGGAAAAAATGATGCACCGCTACCCCCACCAGTTGAGCGGAGGCCAGAAACAACGGGTCATGATCGCCATGGCGCTCTGTTGTGAGCCCTCGCTGCTGATCTGCGACGAGCCCACCACCGCCCTGGATGTGACGGTGCAAAACTCGATCCTGGAACTGATCAGGGAGCTGCAAAGGGAACAGGACATGGGAGTCATCTTTATCACCCACGACCTGGGTGTAGTGGCCGCGATCGCCGACCGGGTGGCGATTCTTTACAAGGGAGCCCTGGTGGAAACGGGCACGGTGGAGGCCATCTTTCGCGAGGCGCAGCACCCTTACACAAAAGCACTGATTGCCTGCCGGCCGGCGCTGCACCCGAAGGGGGAACGGCTGCCGGTCGTAGCCGATTATTTGGAGGAGACAGGAGGCAGAACACAGGAGGCAGGAGTGGCAAGCCGCCAACTGGAATCAGGAACAGCAGCGGGTAAGGAAAGAAAAGGGGAAAGGGAGCAAGAGCTTGTCATTGACGTGAGGGAACTATCCGTAAAGTTTCCGAACCAGGCAACGCTGTTTGGCAAGCCAAAAAGTTTTGTGACGGCGGTAGACAGGGTGAGCTTTTCCATATACAGGAATGAAACCCTTGGGTTGGTGGGCGAAAGCGGTTGCGGCAAAACAACCCTGGGACGAACCCTGCTGCGACTCATCGAACCAACATCGGGACAGATCCTTTACAACGGAACGGATATTACCCGCTTACCGAAAGCAGCCATAAAACGCCTGCGCAAAGAAGTGCAGCTTATTTTCCAGGATCCCTATTCCTCCTTAAATCCGAGGCTCACCATCGGTGATGCCATTGCCGAACCGATGCTGGTGGCAGGACTGGAAAATTCGGCGGCCGCACGGCGGAAAAAAGTGGCGCAACTGCTCGATAAAGTTAGCCTCTCCCCTTCAATGATGAACCGCTACCCCCACGAGTTTTCGGGTGGACAGCGGCAGCGGATCGTGATTGCCCGGGCCCTCTCCCTCGATCCTTCTTTTATTGTTTGCGACGAATCGGTATCGGCACTGGATGTCAGTGTGCAGGCGCAGGTGCTCAACCTGCTGAACGACCTGAAACGGGACCTGGGACTGACCCTGCTTTTTATTTCCCACGACCTTTCGGTGGTGCACTATATGTGCGACAGGATCATGGTAATGAAGGCCGGTTCGATAGTAGAAAGCGGCCCGGCCGATGAAATTTACAACCATCCAAAGAACGGGTATACGAAAACGTTACTGGCGGCTATACCGAAAGTTTTTGGGCAGTAGGCAATAGACAATTGGCAAGTGCTGACATGCATTCGGGACAACGATCCAAATGATAAAATGCAAGCTGCAGGGAGATACAAAGTATGAGTGGAAGGTGATGCTTTAGCGGGCGCCCATCCTTTTTTGGTACGATCAGGATCAGTACCGGCCCCTCACCACGTCCACATCACTGTACCGGTCCTCTTCTTCATAGAACTGTACGGCACTGTTGCGGCGGCTGTAGAGTAGCTTTTTCACCATCTTCTCCACCTGTTCCCTTACCGTTGTTTCCGCAGAAAGTTTGGTGCCGGTAAGCCGGGTAAAATCCAGCTCACCTTCGTCATCATCCTCCGCTCCGGGCAGCACCAGAACGGTACTGTCTTTGGCATACAAACCGGCCGTGGCCAGTTTCCAGGTATTGTCGTCTTTTTTCTCTTTGTATTTGAAGAAATAAACAACACCATCGATGTCTTTGTGCCGGACGGGAACTTTCTCGAGGTATACAAGGGTATCTGGTTTCCCGTAGGTTTTATAGGCTACCAGGCGGCTTTGCGCATGCAGCTGCTGGCTTTTATAGGCCTTTGGAAACTTGTCCACTTTTCCCAGCTTCGCCAGGTCGCCATACAACCGGTACCGGAATTCATCCAGCGAAGCGAAATAGGTCAGCAGGGTATCAGGAATGGCCAGGTTGTTCCGCAGCAGGAGCATCGCTGTATTATACTTCAGCTTTTTATCGCGGCTTTGCAGGAGCTGCTGCAGGATGGGCATTACCTGCGGCGACTGGTCGCGGAACGGCAGGATCAGCGTGGCATAAAGACTCAGCTTGTAATTGCCAAAATCTTCCTCTTCCCTGTCATAGCGGTTATACGTTTCCGTTTCCTCGTCTTTTTTCAGCTTTTCAATGGCCCTGTTCTTTTCGCGGATAATCTGTTTTTTCAGGGCCTGTTTGGTTTCCAGCAGGAATTTGGGCAGGTAGGCTGCATAGGTTTTGGGAGCAACCAGGCTGCTGTCCACCAGCTTACCCATCAGCGCCACAACAGGCCTTTCGTAATCGTCGATATCCATCAGCGGAAGCAGGGCCGGGAAAATGCCGGCAGTAAGCTGCAGGCTGTCGGTCAGGTTGTCGATAAAGGCGCCATTGGCAATATCCTCGTCACTGGCTTCCATGCTGCGCCAGTCGTAACCACGGTTATTGCCCGCACTGTACCCCGTATTGCTGCCGGAAAACTCGAGCACCGGCGGATCGTTTTGCATGATCTGCCCGAACAGCGAATAGGCATAAGCGGTACGCTGCCGCAACAGGGTTTCCAGCGCCGTGAACTGCAGTTCCACCGTATCACCGGCCGAGAAATAAAGGGTTTTAAGGTAATCAGCCGCTTCGTTTGATGGTATGGAGGCCAGCCGGCTGATAAGGCTTTTTTTGGTTTCCAGGTAAGCCTTTTCATGCCAGTTCAGCGATTCGATGCTCTTTTTTAATTGGGGGAAATCGGATGCATCCATCCTGACAGAAAAAATATTCTTCACCGCTCTCCGGTGCTGGACCGTATCGGTGCTGAAGAACTGCTGGAAAAAAAGGTCTGTTTTTTTCTTGCTGACATCCACATCCCGGAAGGTTTCCAGGGGCGAAAAGCTGCTGAAAAAACGGGTAATAAAGGCACTGGGCGCCGACACGGTATCGGCCTGTGTCAGCAGCTTATAACCCATCCCATCCCTGCCGATCTCTTTTCCCCGCAACACGCGGCTGCTGGTTGATTGCCCCAGCTCGTATTCGCGTACTTCCAAACCATTGGCAAGGGTATCCTTTTTCTGCCAGCGAAGGATCCACTCCTTGCCAAAATCGTCCTCATTGTCGTCATCCTCTTTTTTATGGTAATAGGGCGAATGTTGATAGAATGAAACGTAGATCTTTTCGCCGGTGGAATCACTTTCCACAATCCGGCTCAGGAAGGTGCCATTGTTGATCAGACTGTCATCGGCCGATTCGGTATAATATGCTTCTTCGGGGTACATCACCAGCTTTTTTTCCCTTTCAAGGGCTACGGGTGAAGACACGCTATATTTCAGTAATGTGTCCGTATACGGTTGGGCCTCGCCGTAAACAAAGGGCTTACGGGCAAACGTACGCAGGAAGTTGGCCATCCAGCGGTTCTCTGTTTTGGCGTGGGCAATGAGGGTATAATAGTGCGGGCCCTGCACCAGGAAGCGCACCAGCGCAACAGAGCTGTCCTTATAACGGTAATGGGCATCCAGTGCTTTGTACCCCCCCTGTTTTGTCCACTGTTTGGAAAGGGCCCTTGCAATGCTTTCCGAAGCGGCAAAACTTTCTTCCATCAGGGAAAGGTCAAACGAATCTTCCTCTGCAAAATCGTAGTTGTGGATATCGGTACGCACCACTTCCACGGTTGTCTCATTGACCTTATCATAGGCAGCATAGATTCGGTTGCCGTTGTTCAAGACGATCGGCGGATGCGGAAAGGACGCTTCAAAGCCTCCGTAGGAAGGGCTCCACAGCTTCCAGTCGGGCTTTTGTTCAGCAAGCTGGATCGAACTGAAAAACTGTTCGGCTTCGGTTCCCAACCGCACATATTCCCCGTTTCCACTCATTTTAAACACCAGCACTTCAAAGGGCGTGATGAAAATATGATAGCGCTGATGATCGCCGCGGCGGGTACGGTTGGCTATGTCGTAACCGCGGTAACCGTTGCGAATGATGCTTTTTTTGGAAAGGATCTTCCCGGGAACATTCTCGTACAGGATGCTGTCCAGTTTGCGCTGCACCTGGGCTTCCGAAAGGCCAAGGATGGCTGCATTGGTGGCAATGCGGGTGACCATGTAATAACTGCCGTTGGTCATGTCGGCAAACTGCTTCATGTCCAGCGCACCGCCGGTACGGCCAAAGCTGTATAATTTACCCGGCACCTTTACGGTATAAAAACCATCTTCGGCGGTTTGCTTCGAAAACTGCACCGGCACCCGGATGCGCTCAATGCTTTCTTTGTGCTGGCTGTCGCGTTCCTTCATACGGATAGGCCGTAGTTTGTAGCCCCCCCTGCGCAGGATCTCGATCACACCCCGCTCACCGGGAAGGTGGGCGGCTCCCACACCGGCAAAAAGGGTGGCACCGGTTTTCAGGATCGAATCGATTGAAGCTGCCTGGATATCGTTTCGTTTGTACAAAAACTTTTCGTCAAATGCTTCCGACTGGCTGTTGACTTTGTTGATGGTATCCAGCAGGTCGAGGTTGCCGGTACGATACGCTTCTTCCATGCGGGCATACGAAAACTCATCGTCGTGATCGAAGCTGCGGGACCTTTTCTTTTCCTTCGCCGCATCAGCATAGGCTTCCCGGACCAGTTTCATGCTGCCATGAAAATCTTCCACACCGCATACTTTTTTTCCCAGTTTGCGACCGGCCTGGTAGATATGAAGATCGAGGTAGGTGTCTTCTTCAAAATCGCTCCCGCTTTCCGAATTGTTGCGGTATAAAAAACTGTTGATGATGGCCGGGCTGCTGTACAGCGCCACCTCCATCCATTTTTCAAAGGGGTGCAACTGCAGGGTGTTGATGGTAAGATAATCCTGTGGTGTACTGCCATACCCCCTGCCAAAATACCGACCGAGGTTGTACCGCATGGTCTCGCCTTCCAGGTCGTACTTTGAAAAATCTTCCTGCCAGTTACCGGGGTTTGTTTCCAGGGCCACCACCTGCGCATTTTTGATCCCGAGGTAAAACGAATCGGAAAGATGAAAAACCATTTTGTTGCTGACATGCATGGTGCCAAAGAGGTAAGAAGGTTTTTGCATTCCCTTCCCGCTGATCTCCCACAGGAGACTCGGGTATTTGTCCGCTTTTAATTTGGTGGATTGAGAAGCCGCAGCAAGGGTAAGAAGCGCAAACGCACAGGCACAAAGCAGGTTTTTCATAAACAGGTAACTTGAAAATTCACCCGATGAAGATAAGACAAAGCAGCTCGTTACAAAGCAGGGCAGGAAAAAAATCTCCGCTGCAAATCAAAATCCCCTTACTTTTGCGGCTTTTATATGCGAATTGACCAACCTCGGTGCCGTAAGACCGGGATTGGAACAGAACCCATCCCTCCGCTCTCCGGATTGTGTCAGTTGGCCTAAAATTTATGAAATTAAGCCCATGAAGCTTTCACAGTTTAAGTTCGACCTGCCACTCAACCTGATCGCCCAACATCCTGCTAAAAAACGTGAAGATGCCCGTATGATGGTGGTAAACCGCAAAACGGGAGAAATGGAAAACAGACATTTTCGCGATATTCTCGACTATTTCGACGACAAGGATGTATTTGTTGTCAACAATACCCGTGTATTTGCTGCCCGCATGTATGGCCGCAAAGAAAAGACCGGTGCCAAAATTGAGGTATTCCTGTTGCGTGAACTGAACAAAGAGCACCGCCTGTGGGATGTGATTGTTGATCCCGCAAGAAAGATTCGCGTGGGCAACAAATTATACTTTGGCGACACGGAAGAACTGGTTGCCGAGGTGATCGACAACACCACCAGTCGTGGCCGTACCATCAAGTTTCTTTTCGAAGGAAGTGATGAAGAGTTCCGCCAGGTGCTGGATAAATACGGCGAAACGCCCCTGCCCAAATACATCAAGCGCAAGCCCGATGAGGAAGACCGCGAACGTTATCAGACCGTTTATGCCAAGCACGAAGGTGCGGTAGCTGCGCCAACGGCCGGTCTGCACTTCAGCCGTGAACTGATCAAGCGTTGCGAGATCAAAGGCATCCGCTTTTCCGAGGTGACGCTGCACACGGGCCTGGGTACGTTTCGCCCGATCGAGGTGGAAGACCTGAGCAAACACAAAATGGATGCGGAATACTACCGGATTGATGACGGCTCTTCTAAAGTGGTGAACAAAGCCAAAGAAGGCGGACGCCGCATTTGTTCCATTGGCACCACCACCATGCGTGCCCTGGAAAGTTCGGTAACGGCCCAAGGTTTATTGAAGCCTTCCGAAGGCTGGACAAATATTTTCATCCACCCGCCGTATGATTTCAGCATTGCCGATTCGCTGGTGACGAATTTTCACCTGCCGAAAACCAGCCTGCTGATCATGACCTGTGCTTTTGCCGGATATGAGCTCACAATGGAAGCCTACAAAAAAGCCATCAAGGATAAGTACCGGTTCTTCAGTTATGGCGATGCGTTGCTGGTGATTTAAGGGCAGCCTCCGGCTCCTATCCCGACCTTCCCTGGTATAGGAAGGCCACCAACCGCACAGACCCATTTTGCACGATACGTTTAAAGCCTCTGTCCCATTTTTGGCAGAGGCTTTTCTTTTGTTTCAGCTAATGACTACTGCTTTCTTCTCTCACCCAAGCCCGAAGGGCTTCCATGTGAATAGCGCCGGGTGCCACCCGGTGAAAGATGATGAAAGATGAAAGGGAACCCCGCTGGGGTTCAATAACGATCTTCTTGTCACCAGCCAGTAGGATCATTGCGCATTCTTCTGTTGCATCGCACACTTGTGCGTCCGGAATGTTATTTAGTGCGGTAAACCACCTTTAGCCTTTCCTTTTCATGATTATGATAGACTGCCTTTGATGACTATTTTATCAACAAAAGTCTACATGCAGAAGCACCTTTTCTTCATTTACATTTCACAAATCACTAACTATAACTTTTTCCCTAGTCACTATCACAACCACGACTCTCCTTTCTCTTTCCCTCACCCGCTGGTCCGGCGCCTTATTGCGCATGGGCTAATGCTTCTCTTTGCTGTAAAGACAGCCTGGCGCAATAAAGCGCCTGCAGGCTCTAACCTTATCAGCCGCTAAGAAAGTAGCGCCTCTAATTACCTGTAGTGAAGAAGATAAATAGAAAGAATGACTGCAGAAAAGAAGAAAAGAGCAACCTATGATACTTGCCTCTTGTGCGCCGGCCCGGCTGCGCCTGCGGAGCAATGGCGGCAGCCTTGACCTTTTTGCTCTGCTTTTTGCGTCAAGGCAAAAAGCAGAAAACATACCAAAGAAAACAGGCCACTAATCGAAAGCTGTCTAAAGTACATCTCACAGATTCCTCATTCCCCGGGATTATAAGCCAGAGTCAACACTGTAGCAGACAGGCTAATGAGTGACGTTAAGAATGGACCCTCTTCCGTAGAATTCACCAATGTTGAAGCTTGCGATGCATCAACTCGCTCAGCATAAACAGGAACAGAAGCTGGATCACTGTTCGAAAGCCCGTAACATAACAATTGAACTCCCTCAGAGATACCCATATATGATTGTGCATTTTTTATAGGGTTTCACCCGGTGCTATTCATATTGCAGCCCTTCGGACTTTGAGAGAAAAGTTATATAGGACAATACCTAAGATCTCACTAGCTAAAAAGCCTCCATCAAAGGATTGATGGAGGCTAAAAAATATACAGAAAACAAGTAGGTGTTTGTACCTGGTCAACTCACCCTTAGGCATAGTTGTTTTTTACAATCCAAACAACCCTGCATTCAACCCCTGCAACACCTCTTTTTTATCACCGGCTGCCACCAGCAGGGAAATATTATGTGCACTGCCACCATACGATACCATCCGCACATCAATGTGCTGCAAGCTCTCGAATACATTTTTCAAGGTATGCGGCTGATCGGCGATCCTGTTCCCGACGATCGAGATAATGGTCTGGCCCCTGTCAACACTCACACTGCTGAAGCTTTCCAGTTCCCGGATGATCTCGTTCAGCGCCGCATCATTGTCGATGGTCACGGACACCGCCACCTCGGAAGTGGTGATCATATCGATAGGTGTGCGGTATTTTTCAAACACCTCGAAAACCTTGCGCAGGAAACCATATGCCAGCAACATACGGCTACTCTTGATATTGATGGCAGTTATCCCGTCTTTTGCGGCAACAGCTTTAACACCAACGGAGGCTGCTGCCTCCACAATGCTTGTTCCCTTTGCTTCAGGCTCCATGGTGTTGAGCAGCTTTACAGGGATCTTGTATTGCTGTGCAGGCCAGATGGAAGCCGGGTGCAGGATCTTGGCACCGAAATAGGCCAACTCCGCCGCTTCATCAAAACTCAGCTGATCGATGGGAATGGTTTTATCCACGATACGTGGATCGTTGTTGTGCATGCCGCTGATATCTGTCCAGATCTCGCAAACGGATGCATTTGCGGCAGCGGCGATCAACGAAGCGCTGTAGTCACTGCCGCCGCGTTTGAGGTTGTCCACTTCTCCCCTTGCATTGCGACAGATATACCCCTGGGTAATAAAAAGCGTTTTGCCCTTTTGCTGCGAAAGGATGGCAGAAAGTTTTTCGCGGATGGTATCCACCTGGGGCTCGTCGTTCTGGTCAATACTCATAAAATCCAGCGCCGGAAGCAGGGCATGATCAATGCCTTTTTCAGCCAGGTAGATGCTGAACAGTTTTGTGGAGAGCAGCTCTCCCTGCGCAAGGATGTCTTTGTTGAGCGCTTCGTTGTACGAGATACGCAGAATGATATTGAGAAACTCAAAATGTTCCCGCAATACGTCCCCGGCTTTTTGCAAGGCTTCGGGTGTGCTTACCAGTTCTTTGATGAAAGCCTGGTATTGCGCTTCCAGGGCATCGATCTTTTCCTTGGCGCCCACCTTGTTGCCTGCGGCCAGGAAATTGCCGATCTCCACCAGGCTGTTGGTGGTGCCCGAAACGGCACTGAGCACAACAATTTTTTCTTCCTTGTCTTTTGTGATCAGGGCCGCTACTTCATGCATCCGATGGGGTTTGCCTACCGAGGTGCCACCAAACTTCATCACTTTGATCGACCTGTTGACTGTAGTATTCCGGTTTTGGTTTCCTGTTGCGTTTTGCATATGTTTTTCCGATGCGTTTTATTTTTGCCGGGCGAATTTACGGCCTGGCTCGCCGAAATTGCGTTCCCATTTTTGAAGCCTTGTACGACGGCCAACAACTTACGTGGCGTCCTGCAGGGCTGCCAATGCGGGTAAATGAAATTTCTGCGAAACGGCTGCCAGGTCTTGCACGACAGGCTCCAGCAGCGGAATGCCGGATGCTTTCCGTTGTTTTTCCATCTCTCGTTCCGGGTCGCCGGGTATCAATACTTTTTCATGGTCGCCAGCGGTTTTAGCGGAGCGGAAACGCTGGATCCAGTTGTCCATGTGTTGCTTGAAATCTGCCGCCGGCCGAAAGGCATCTACCCGCAGGGCGCCAAAGAAATGCCCGATGCCCTTTCCCGGCATCCCTTGGGGCATGGGAACATAAGCGGGAAACGGCGGCACCCAGGGGCCGTAATTGGCACCGCTCAAGACGGCGGAAAAGATATCAACCACCGCTCCCAGGGCATAGCCTTTGTGACTGCCGTGTTCACGGTCGCCACCCAGGGGCAGCAGGGCACCGCCACTTTTCAGTTCATGCGGGTTGGTAGAAGCAAAACCATCCTTATCCTGGATCCATCCTGTTGGTGCTTCTGTATTCTTGCGCTGTAAAATTTCCAGCTTGCCATTGGCGGCGGTGGTGGTGGCCAGGTCCGCAACAAAAGGCGGTTCGGTACCGGCGGGAATGGCCACGCAAATGGGGTTGGTTCCCAGTAACCGTTCAACCGAAAACGTAGGTGCCACCAGCGGACTGGCATTGGTCATGCAGATGCCGATCATGTCTTCTTCAAGGGCCATCATAGCATGGTAACCGGCAATACCGAAATGATTGCTGCCCTGCACACTCACCCAACCGGTGCCCACCGCTTTTGCCTTGTCGATGGCAATCTGCATGGCCTTAGGAGCCACCACCAGCCCTAGGCCGCTGTCACCGTCTACGGTTGCCGTGGAAGGTGTTTCGTGCAGGATCTTGAGTTGTGGCGTTGCATTGATCCTGCCGGCTTCCCACAGGCGCACATAGCCACTCAGGCGGGCAATGCCGTGTGAATCGATGCCGCGGATATCTGCCGATAACAATACCCTGGTGGCCAGTTCTGCATCCTCCTGGCCGGATCCCATGGCTAAAAAAACAGCCTTCGTAAATTGAAAAAGTTGTTCATAGGAATAAATCGTCTCGCTCATGCCGCGAAGATAAGCGCTTGGCAAGGAGTGCGGCGACGGGACCAACGCTTAGTAAGCATAGCATGCCGAATGTTATCCCTATTGCTTGCAGATAGTTGATTGGATTCTTCCCTAATTTACGCCGTGTAAAAAAAAACAAACGAATGGCCACCGCTCTTGCCCAAAAGCTGAAGATTAAGGAAGGAGCTACACTGCTTACCCTCCATGCACCCAACGAGTTTGCAACGACCATCGGCGACCTGCCAAAAGGTGTCAACATCTCCAACAAAGCCAAAAACTATAACCAGGTACACTGGTTTGTAAAAACGGCGGCACAGATGGAGGAAGAAGTAGACGGTGTGCTCAACCTGCTGCAAGAAGATGTACTTCTCTGGACGTATTTTCCCAAGGGAACCTCCGGGATACAAACAGACCTCACCCGCGATACGAGCTGGGAAAAGCTGCACATGCATAGCAATATCCAGTTCCTCGTCCTCATCTCCTTTAACGAAACCTGGTCGGCTTTTGCCCTGCGATTGAAAACAGAAAAAGATAAAAAGAAAGTGGCCAGCCCGAAAGAGCGGCCGGTGTTTCAATATATCGATCCTGTAAAGAAACTTGTCTTTCTTCCCGACGATCTTGCGGCTGCCCTCAACGGAGCAAAAAGAGAAAAAGCATTCTTTGAATCCCTTTCGTTTACCAATAAAAAAGAATACCTGGAATGGGTCGTGTCTGCCAAACGGGAAGAAACCAGGGCCGGCAGGGTGAAGGAAACCGTGGAGCGGTTAGGTAAAGGATGGAAGAACCCGGCGAATCGATAAGCAGTGAGTAAGCAGTAAGCAGTAGACGGTAATTGATAAGGCCTGCGATGAATATATAACTACTTCGAGAAGGATGGTAAGCGTATGTACTACGTAGGAATGTATAGTGATGTGGCCTCAATTATTTGTCAACGCTACGCTACTTATATATTGAGATTCGTGAAGAATGAAACGCGTAGAAAATTTCAGGCTGACCGGTTGGATGGTTTGCTACTGCATGAAAAATTCCAACCCATTACTTGCCTGTCCTATTCAGTGGAGAGAAAACGGGTGCTGTTTGTTGCTTCCTCTTCTACAAAATAGGCTTGCAGAAAGTAATCATGAATGGATCTTGCATAAACCTGCACCAGCTTTTCCACCCGCTTGCGGTCGGCTTCCGTACTGTATTCCGCCGGGCGGAGGTAACCCGGGAATTCCATCGTAAATGTGCGGATGGCCTTACGGCTTAGGGCTTCATCCGCATCACACACGGCCGTGCTGCTCCAGCTTCCCAAAGAAACGCCGATGCCCCTGCCGGTACCTTTCGAACCATCAAAACTCCGCTCCTGCTTTTGCCCCTCGGCGGCTACAGGCGGATCGAGATAATACAAGGCTGTGGGATCTGTTTGAAGATTATTGCCGGGACACACACCACCCAATTCCTGGATGCGCTGCGCCATCAGTATTGCCAATGCTTTATCGGAATCATAACCTAATGCATTGCCCATGCAATCGGTGCGGGGATCGGCAAATACACCGGCCCTGCTTTTATCTTTAATGGCATGGATGCTGATCAAACGGTCAGGCTTATACGTTTGCAGCAGTTGCAGCAGCGCGGCGTTCTCGCCTTCAATGGCGCGGTTCATGGCATCAAGGGGTGTCTCTTCCCGAAATGGTTTTCCCAGCGGTGGCATTTGCCGGTTGGGATCAGCAGCGTGTTCGTCGGTGTAGCGGCCCGTATTGGCCACAACGCGGTTCTTCTTTTCCCGGGTCGCCTCCTCCGCATTGTCAGGAAAAAGGGTGGGCACAATCACCACGTTGTAGTAAGGTTTTTCCCCCAATGAAAGTTTTTTAATCAGTGACCGGGCCACCTCAATAGACGAAAGCTCGGAGCCGTGCATGCCGCCAATCACCAGTGCTTTTTTATTGCTGGTACCTGGGAAAAAATAAACGTCTAAAGCCTTCCCTTTTTTAGTAGTATGCAACACGATCTTGCCGGAAACGTTACGCCTGGCAAAGCCCTGTACGGAAGCTACGGGTCTGAACAGAGCAGGATTGAAACTCAGCATCTGCAGGGCTGAGTCGTTTACCAGTTGTGTGCCGTAAAGGGTGAAAAGTCCCCCTTCTTGCGAACGTGCGGAAAGAAAAAAACAGAACAGGGAAATGACGGTCAGGTTAAAGGCTTTCATCGCGTTGTCTTGGTGCTGTAAACTTATAACAAATCAGGTTGTTTACCTAGCAAGCCTGTATGAACCGGCAGAACGGCGACATGAAGTGTTTAACGTTTCTTCCATCCTGTCCGGGCTTGTTTTGGCGTTATCTTGACCGCAAATGCATCACATGCTGCCCGCCAAACTTCTGTTGTGCACCACCCTGCTCTTCTCGCATACAGTATATGCGCAAAAAACAGCCACTGATTCCATGCCGCTTTCCCGCATCGACATCCCGATCCAGGTCAACCTGAAACCTATCTATCGGTTGGCAGAACAAAATGTGGATACGGTATTTACTTCTCCCAACTACCCGGAAGGCTGGGTGCAGGCAAATTGTGCGACGCGGTATAAATATCATTTCCGACGCAGCCCGCTGCGTATGCGCATGCAGGGCACAACGATGGATCTTTCCTTTACCGGTTTTTACAGGATTGCCGGTTCAACCCGCTTGTGCAGCGGCAGCACCGTGCTTTCGCCCTGGACACCTTCCTGCACCTGCGGCGTTGATGAACCGGAGCGAAAAATTACCATCAGTTTTAGCAGTGTTTTCCACCTTCGGCCCGATTACGTTTTGCAAACAAAGATCACCCGGAAAGAGCCCGTTGCGCATGACAAATGCGAAGTTTGCTTTTGGGGACAGGACGTAACAAAGGATATCCTGGACGGTCTCAAAAAAGAACTGGATCTTTCCCGCAAGGCAATGGAAGATTCATTTGGCCACCTTAGCTTGCAGCCCTACCTGCAGCAGGCCTGGAACTTGCTCAGAGAACCGTATCCAATTCCCGGGATCGGTACCTTTTCACTCAATCCAAAAAGTTTACACATGCAGAACCTTAGCGCCCACAATGACCTCCTGAACATAACCATTGGCATCACGGCATTACCCGTGGTTGGCTTTGAAAAGGCTCACACGGTTGCAACCGCTGTTCCCGATCTGACACCTGCCACCCCTGCCGGCGGCTTTACGGTTTACCTGGATGCGGCGCTGCCCTATGATTCGCTGAGCCGGGTGGTAAATGGCTATATGGCTGGAAAACGGTTTGATGTTTCGGAAGGATTGTTTGCCAAACATATCCTGGTAAAAGAAGTAACCCTTGCCGGCAATACAGAAGGCAACCTGCTGATCAAAGTGGATTTTACCGGGTCATTCAACGGCACGGCATTCTTTATTGGGAAGCCCGCTTACCATACGGAAACGCAAACCCTGGAAGTACAGGACCTGGACTATGATCTGCAGACAAAGAACCTGCTGCTGAAAGGTGCCAAATGGCTTTTTGCCAATAAAATCGAAGGAGAATTGAAAAAGGCATCCAGTATTCCGCTAAGAAATTATTTTGACACGGCGCGGCAGGCGCTCAACCAGTCACTCAACCGCGAATGGACCAAAGGCATCCGTGGCTCCGGTGCCGTAGACGACCTGCGGCTGGTTAGTGCAGAGGCCCGGCCACAGCATTTGTTTCTGCGCACCGCCTGTTCGGGAAAATTGCGTATAAACGTTTCAGAGCTTGATCTAGGCCTTTAGCGTTGAGCGTTTCAGCTTTGCAGTAGCAGTGGCCAGCACCTTTTCTTCGGCGGCAATCGGCTTTCCGGTTGCCGAACGGAATGAGAAAAAGCGCTGCGAAAAATAGCTGAACAGCACCACGATCACCGCCGTTGCGATCAGTGAAAGGGTGGGATGCTCGTACCAGCCCAGTGTTTCGATAAAGAATTTCAGCAGAACATAGTTCAGACCAACGCATGCCATGGCCACCAGGAAATAGCGTATCAGCTGGATGCGCCGGCGCAGGTAAGAGCCTTGAAATACCACGTACATACTCAGGTAAAATCCAATGGGAAACGTAATAAAAAAAGCCATGATAAAAGCCGCTACGTGAGGCTTAAAGGCCAGGATGCCCACATGTACCACCTGCTTGTGCAGCACGAAATTGTAAAACATGTGGTAAAGGAAAATATTGAACAGCGTATTGCTGCCACCGCAGGCAGCATAATGGTAGGTTTGCAGGGGCATAAAGCGTTTGAACAGCGGATAAAAGATATCCAGTACGGAAAAAATGATTTCCCTCACCCTGTTGTGAACCTTACGCATAAGAAAGCGAATTTACGGAGCTTTGGCTTTTCAGTTGCTTTTGAACGCGTTAAGAGTGGTTAAAAAAAAGGCCAAAAACACAGTTTGCCTAAATTGCAGCCCAAAAGAAAAAAGAATGAGCCTGGTTGCTACGATAAAAGAAGCTGCAGTACAAGCGATACAAGAAAAGTTTGGTGTGACCGTCACAACGGCTGAAATCACAATCAACCAAACAAAACCCGAGTTTGAAGGTGATTATACCATTGTGCTATTTACCCTGGTCAAACAATTGCGCAAAGCACCCGAGCAACTGGGCGAAGAACTGGGAAGTCACCTGGTGGCAGCGCAACCGGAGGTTTTCACTGCTTTCAATGTCATCAAAGGGTTTTTAAACCTGACCCTTGCCGATGCCCGCTTCATACAGTTTTTAGGAGAAAATTATAACCAGCAAAGCATTGGAAGGCTCACCGGCGGTAAAAAAATAATGGTAGAATACTCCTCTCCCAACACCAACAAGCCCCTGCACCTTGGGCACCTGCGGAATAACTTCCTGGGATGGAGTGTGGCCGAGATCCTAAAAGCCACCGGCAATGAAGTGATGAAGAGCTGCATCGTCAACGACCGCGGCATTCACATCTGCAAAAGCATGATCGCCTGGAAACTGTTCGGCAACGGCGAAACACCGGCGTCCACCGGAATCAAAGGTGATCATTTTGTGGGCGACTATTATGTGAAGTGTGAGAACAGCATCAAAGCGGAAGCCGCTGCCATTGAAGAAAAGCTGCAGGCGGGTAATTACGGGGATTTTTCGGAGCAGGATGCAAAAAAACTGGCCATGCTGGCCAAACAGGCGGAGACCATCAGCGGCACAACCGATAAAGACAAAGAGAAGCTGAAAAAGATCGCCGAAGACCGGAAAGAGATTATCCGTGCCAACACACCTATCATGAAAAAGGCACAAGCCATGCTGCGCGACTGGGAAGCGGGAAAGCCGGAAGTGATCGATTTGTGGAAGCGCATGAACGGTTGGGTATATGAGGGATTTAGCGCCACCTATCAACGCATCGGCAGCGACTTTGATAAAACGTATTACGAAAGCGAAACTTACCTGCTGGGTAAAAAATTTGTTGACGAAGGACTGGCCAAAGGTGTTCTTTACCGCAAGGACGACGGCAGTGTGTGGATTGACCTGACCGCTGAAGGGCTTGACGAAAAGCTGCTCCTGCGCAAGGACGGCACATCCGTTTACATTACGCAGGACCTGGGTCTGGCCCAGCAGAAGTACGAGGACTTTCCGTATGAGCAAAGCTTTTACGTGATAGCCGATGAGCAGAATTACCACATGAAGGTCCTGCAACTGATCCTGAAAAAATTGGGCATGCCTTATGCCGATGGTATCTACCACTTGAGTTATGGCATGGTTGAACTGCCTACAGGGAGAATGAAGAGCCGCGAAGGAACGGTAGTGGATGCCGATGACCTGGTAAACGAGATGGTGCAGCAGGCCGAAAAGGTAACGGCTGAAAAAAGCAATACGGAGGAATTCAGTGCCGATGAATTAAAAGAATTGTATGAAACCATTGCCCTGGGTGCGCTGAAATTTTTCCTGTTGAAAGTAGACCCCAAAAAACGGATGGTGTTCAATCCTGAAGAGTCCATCGATTTCCAGGGTTTTACCGGCCCTTTTATTCAATACACCCATGCGCGGCTGAAGTCGATCCTACGCAAGGTAGAATCCACCGGTAATGCGCAAGTGACAACAGGTAAAGCGTCGTTGTTGCCGCTGGAGAAGGAGTTGTTGCTTTTGCTGGAACAGTTTGGGGATGTGGTGCAGCAGGCGGCCACTGAACACAATCCATCGGCCATTTCCAATTACGTGTATGCGGTAGCGAAAACCTTTAATTCGTTCTACACGGCGCACAGCGTGCTGCGGGCTGAAAGCGAAGAGAAAAAAGGACTGCGCCTCCATATCTGCCGGTTAACGGCTACTGTTATCAAAAACGGAATGCAGTTGCTGGGGATACGGGTACCGGAGAGGATGTAGTTGGATAGTGGGTATTAGATATTGGATATTAGTTATTGGGGGAAGATTTCATTGCATAAAAAATTTTTATGGCGACGGTGAAACCGGTACTACGGATTTTTGATTACCAGAAGGCAATAGCTTTTTATGTTCACTGGCTGGGTTTTACCATCGACTGGGAGCACCGGTTTGAAGAAGGGGCGCCGGTGTACCTGCAGGTATCACGAGGCGATATGGTGCTGCACCTTTCCGAACACAGCGGCGACGGCACTCCCGGCACCCATGTTTTCATTGATGATTTCCCCGACCTGGCTGCTTATCATCAACAGCTTTTGCAGAAGCAATACGCCTACAACCGTCCCGGTATCGAAGTGCCGTTTTATGATGAAAATGCATTGGAGGTTAAAGTTATTGACCCTTTTCACAACCTCCTGATCCTGGTGCAGCGGAACGTTAAAAATGCGCAAACTGCCTCCTGAAAATGGAAAGCTGCTTTTACAATCTTTAAATTGAACCATGAAACAACTAACCGTCCTTTTTTTCCTGGCCATTCTGATTTCCTGTTCCAACAACGCCGGTGACACGGCTGCAACCAAAGATAGTTCGGAAGCAAGCAGCGACACCTGGCGAGAAAATGAACTGGGCGAAGCACCGGCCGATAAAGAACAGTTTTTCATCTGGCAGGTGGATACCGACAACAAAACACTGACAAAAAACCCGCAGCTGCATCCCAGTTATTACAGTGTAGACACACTGATCATGGGGCTCAATGAACGTTACCCGCAGATCCAGCTGGAGAGAAAACACCTGGGCCACGATACGCTTTACACCGAAGTGAAAAATGCAACTTACCTCACCAACCAAATGGGAAGCGCCGGATCGGAACAATACATTGCACAGGTGGTGCTCAACCTAACCGCTGTAAAAGGCATCAACCATGTTCGCATTGACTTTGAAGAAGGCAGCCATGCTTCACCGGACGTATGGAGCCGGAAGTCGTTCGCCGGTTACAAAGAAGTGCAGTAGATTGTGAGTAATGAATGGTGAATGGTGAGTAGTGAATATTGCCGATTCCAATATTGCTTTATTCTGTTTACTGTTGTAACGTGTTCCGATGGAACAACGTGTTTATTGTTAACCAGAAATAAAATGGCAATAGGCTCCGAAGTTGCACCGTGGTTGACACCAACAAACATAACTTCTCCCGAACGGATAGAATTTTACACTTGCTGTAAACAAGAGACGCTCCACGAGCCTACCGAATCAGGCAACAATTTTTACTGTACACGAATATGCATTGGGCATCGATAGCAATGGCAATCATTCGACACAGAACAGTATACGTAAACGAATTCAGCGAAAGGCAAAATAAACGGCACCGATCAGCAGGGCGGCGGCAATGGCATGGTTATACGTAACCTGTTCGCCGCTGAAAAAGATCCTGACAAAAAGCACAAAAACAACCAGCGTAATGACTTCCTGGATCAGTTTCAACTGTAAAAGTGTGAACGGTCCGCCATTGCCCCTGAAACCGATCTTATTGGCCGGTACCTGGAAGCAGTATTCGAAAAACGCCAGTCCCCAGCTCAACAGAATAATGGCAAACAACCCGCTCTTTTCCAGCCAACCCCAATCCTTGAACTTCAGGTGGCCATACCAGGCTAAGGTCATAAACAGGTTGGAGACGATCAGCAGTCCCACTGTATAAAAGCTTTTCATCACAATATGTTTTTAGAACGGACCGAAAACAGGCCCTTTGTCTTTAGTTTTTAAACCGCTGGCAAAATTAGGCACCGTCGCATTTGCTTGTCACAATACACTACAGCGTCATCTGCTATTTGCAAGTAAAAACCAGAAAGGGTAAATAGATGGAGACCTACTCACCACTCACCACTCTCCAAAGAATTTGCGCCAGGAAACTACACTCTGAAAAAGAGCAGGTATGAAAGATAGATCAGGTAGCACAACACAAAGAAAATCCCTTCTGCACGGGACACCTTCCGGCCGCTACGGAACACAGGGTAACAAACAATGGCAACGAGTGCCGCAAGCGGAATGTCGATACCAATCATTTCATTGCTGATAGCAATCCCGTTCGAAAAAACGCAGGTGAGACCCAGGATCACCAGCACATTGACAATGCTGCTGCCGATCAGGTTTCCCACTGCCACATCCCGGTCATCTTTGATGGTAGCTACAATGGTTGTTACCAGCTCCGGTGCCGATGTTCCGATCGCTACGATGGTAAGCCCGATGATAGCATCGGAAACGCCGAAGGATCGGGCAATGGCCGAAGCTCCCGTTACCAGCCAGTCGGCGCCTCCAATGGTCATTGCCATGCCCAGAATAAGCAGCAGGGCGTTACTAACCCAAATAAGACCTTTATTGGTGCCCTTTTCCACCAGCACTTCCTCGCTGAATTCCTCTGCAAACTCTTTTTTGACAGCCGCTGACTCACGCATGCTGGTTCGTACCAGAACCAGCAGGTAAACAATAGATGCCAGCACCAGCACGATACCTTCCCATCGGCTCAACACTCCATTAAGGACCATCACCACCAGCAAAAGGGAAGAACCAATCATCACAGGGACATCCAGTTTAATGCTTTGCAGATGCAACTGTAACGGACGGATGGCTGCACTCAGTCCCAGAATAAACAATATGTTCATGATATTGGTACCCGCAATGTTCCCAACAGCAAGTGCTCCTTTCCCTTCTGAAACAGCCGTCATGCCTACAGCCAGTTCGGGCAAACTGGTACCAATCGATACCACTGTCAGCCCGATCAGGATCGGCCTGACACCCAGCAGGGCCGCAATTCGGGAGGCGCTCCGCAAAACAAATTCTGCTCCTACCGTAATCACAATTAAACCGAGTAAAAAAAGCAATGCCGGATGCAAAGACATAAAGCCAGAATGATTTATTGGTTCGCCTGTTTATGGTAATACAAAAGAGAAAGTCCTGCTTCGGATCAAAGGCAATATTCCCTGCAGCATTGGTCGCACCTTCTTAAAAATATTGTCTCATGGCAAAGAAAGAAAGGTTGAAACCTCGTAAGCGCTTCCTGCTTTATCCATCCGGTAAGATGTAAACATAACTGACAGTAGTGTTTTAAGAAGCCATCCTTTCTTTACCGTGTTCTTACTTCAATAGAATGGCTGCCAGCGGTGGCAGGTTTACCACCAGCCTGTATTTTGATTCGTCTCCATCCAGCATTTCGCAACGAACCGTACCATTCATGTAGTGGCCTGTACCCCAGAATGCAGGACTGTCGCTGTTGAAGATTTCTTTTGTGTACGGCCTTGTCACCTCTATCTCCCAGCCTTCTTTGGGAATTGGGTTCAGGTTCAGCACAACTAAAATATCGTCCCCTTCTCTTTTCGCCATGCGTTTGTACACCACCACGCAATCGTTGCGGTGGTTCAGATCTACCCACTGAAAGCCGCTGGGCGAGAACTGGCATTCGTACAAAGCCGGTTCTGCCTGCAGAATCCTGTTTAATTCTTTTACGCATTCCTGCAGCTTTTTATGAGGATCGTGTTGCAGCAGGTACCATTGCAGTTCCGATTTGTAGTTCCACTCGGAGGTCTGGCCAAATTCATTGCCCATAAACAGCAGCCTTGCACCGGGATGCGTCCACATATAAGTATACAGGGCACGCAGGTTGGCGAATTTCTGCCATTCATCGCCGGGCATTTTATAGATCATGGGACTCTTGCCGTGCACCACTTCATCGTGGCTCAAGGGCATCATAAAGTTCTCATCGTAGAAGTACATCATGCTGAACGAAAACTTGTTCTGGTGATGTGCACGGTAATACGGATCGATCTTGAAATAATCAAGGGTATCATGCATCCAGCCCATCATCCATTTCATGCCAAAACCCAGGCCGCCCATAAATGTTGGCTTGGAGATGCCCGGCCAGTCAGTGGCTTCTTCGGCAATGGTTTGCACATCGGGAAAATCGCGGAAGATGGTTTCGTTCAGGTCTTTGATAAAGGCGATGGCTTCCAGGTTGCCGTTGCCGCCAAATTCGTTCGGCTCCCATTGCCCTTCGGTACGGGAATAATCAAGCCGCAGGATAGAAGAAACCGCATCGACCCGTATGCCGTCAATGTGAAAAAGATCAAACCAGAAACGGGCACTGCTGATAAGAAAAGATTTGACCTCTCCCCGCTTGTAATTGAAAATATAAGAGTTCCAGTCGGGGTGAAACCCTTTGCGCATATCGGCATATTCATAGGTATGTGTCCCATCAAACATAAAAAGCCCATGTGCATCATACGGAAAATGCGAAGGCACCCAGTCGAGGATCACGCCGATACCCGCCTGGTGCAACTGGTCGATCATGTGCATCAGTCCTTCGGGTGGTCCAAACCGTGCGGTTGGCGCAAAATAGCCGGTGCACTGGTAACCCCAGCTCCCGTCAAACGGGTGCTCCATCACCGGCATCAGTTCCACATGGGTAAAACCCATTTCCTTAACATAGCTCACCAGGCGTTCGGTGATGTATTCATAGGTGTTGTATTCTTCTTCGTTGGCAGGATCAGGCCGCATCCAGCTGGCAAGGTGCACTTCGTACACACTCCAGGGTGCATCCAGCGCATTCTTTTTTTTACGGGTCCTCATCCATTCTTCATCGCCCCACCGGTAATCAAATTCCCAGGTGATGGTAGATGTTTTGGGTCGCTTTTCCCAGAAGTTAGCCATCGGATCGCCTTTTACGGTTATCCTACCCTGGTAGCCGGTGATATGGTATTTGTAGAGCTCCCCTTTTTTCATGTCCGGTATAAATCCTTCCCAAACGCCGCTCTTGTCCCAACGCGGGGTAAGCTGGTGGGTTTCGGCATTCCAGTCGTTGAAGTTGCCGATCACCGAAACCTGGGTGGCGTTGGGTGCCCACACACAGAAATAATATCCTTCCCTGTCCAGAACGGTAAGGGGTTTGGAGCCAAACTTCTCGTATAGGCGATAATTGGTACCTGTTTGAAACGTGGCAATGTCATCGTCGTAAAGAATGGAATAGTTCCAAACCGGCCTGGAGGTATCAACAAAATTCCTGTCCTCGTATCTTTCTGCTGACCCTTTTGTGGAAATTCTTTCGTCACGCATCATAGTAAGGTTTTTTTACCGTTCAAGTAAAGTTAACAAGTCAATTAGTTTTTGCAGACTAATTTGTCTTTACCAATCACACCAACGCATGAGAAAACTTCTTTTGTGTACGTTTGTGCTTCTTTGCACCTACACACTATCTGCTCAGATGTCTACCGTCAGGGGCGCTGTTATGGACACCGCAGAAAAAAAGCCCCTTCACAACGCTGTTGTTTCCCTTATCTACAAAAAAGATTCCACGCTGTACAAGTTTACCCGTACAGATAAAACCGGTGCCTTTCAAATCAACGGGGTAACGCATGGATCTTATCTGATGCTGGTTACCTTTCCCAGGTTTGCTGATTATGTCGATGATGTAACCGTGCAAACGGAAACAACCGATGTGGGCAGGATACCCCTAACGCAACAGGCCCAACTGCTGCAGGCTGTGATCATCAGAAGTGCGGGAGCCATCCGCATTAAAGGTGATACAACCGAATTTGTGGCTGACAGCTTCCGGGTTCGGGAAGGTGCTACCGTAGAAGAACTGCTGAAGAAACTACCGGGCTTCCAGGTAAACAGCAAGGGAGAGATCACCGCACAGGGCCAACGGGTACAAAAAGTTCTGGTAGACGGCGAAGAGTTTTTCGGTGATGATCCTACCATGGCAACCAAGAATATTTCGGCCAAGGCTGTTGATAAGGTACAGGTATTCGACAGCAAGACCGACCAGCAACAACTTACGGGTATCAGTACCGGCACCGAAGGAAAAACGGTGAACATCAAACTCAAAGAAGACCAGAAACGGGGCGGCTTTGGCAAGTATTCGGTAGCGACCAACTTTCGCGACTATACCGATGCCAATCTGCTCTACAATCGTTTTGTCGGCAAAAAGAAGCTGTCCGTTTATGCTACCAAAAGCAATACCAGCACCGGCAGCCTGAACTGGGAAGATGAACGTCGCCTGGGGATCAATGATTTTGAATTTGATGAGATCTCTGGCTATTTTATGTTTACCGGCAGCAATGATGAGACCTTCAATAGCTGGAGCCTTCGTGGCCTGCCGGATGCCTACACGGCTGGTGGTTTGTTTTCCAACAAATACAATGAAGACAGGCATAGCATCAACGGCTCCTACCGGTACAATCGTTTGGGAACAAGAAACCAAAGCGTAACACTGACGCAAAATATCCTGCCCGATACGGTCTTCTATTCGAATCAATATGCTCAGACCAAAAGCCTGAACGAACAAAATGCGTTTAATGGCAAATGGGAATGGAAGTTTGATTCGCTCAGTACCCTGCGCTTTACCACCGCCTTTACCCGTAAAACCACCAACTACTTTAACCACACCCGGTCAGAAGCCTTGTCGGAAGAAAGGGAGTTTGTCAATACTGGTAACAAAGAGAACGAAGGCGTCAATACCAAACTACAGGCCGATAATGCCTTGCAGTACAAACGCCTGTTTAAAAAGAAAGGCCGGCAGCTGATTGCCAACCTGCGGTTTAACCTGATAGATGACGACGGCACCGGCTACCTTGATTTTACCAACCAGTTTTACCGGAATGGCGTAGTAGATTCTGTTGCCAGCGCCAGCCAGCAAAAAATCAACAACAATCATTCAGAAACCTGGGGCGGCAAAATCACCTTTGCCGAGCCGCTCAGTGATAAGGTTTCGCTGATTATGGAGTACAGCTACAACGAGAACAATGCCGTTTCCAAACGCAATACGTTTGAACTGACGTCCAATGGCAAGTATGAAAAATATGTTCCGCAGTTCAGCAACAATTTTGATTTTACTGCACAATCGCACACGGGTACGCTGATCAGTCGCTATGCTACAAAAAAACTACAGGTTTCGCTGGGTTCGGGTGTATCCTCCGTTGCACTCAACCTGCTGAACCTTGACGATGCCTCCAAACGGGTATACAATTTTTTAAACCTGACACCGCAGTCGTCCGTAGCCTACAACATCAAACCCAATAATTCGGTCCGGCTGAACTACCGCGGCGGTACCCTGCAGCCCAATATTGAACAGTTGCAGCCCCTTCGCAACAACATCGATCCCCTCAACATAGTATTGGGTAATCCTGACCTAGAGGTGGGCTTCCGTCACAACGTTTATTTATCATATAACAATTACAAAATCCTGAAGCAAACGGGCATCTGGGCATCGATGAACTACAATGTCACCACCAATGCCATTGCTAACCGTACTACCATCGATGCCCGTGGTGTAAGAACCACGATGCCGGTGAATGTTGGCGCCAACAAGGGCTGGAACTTCTGGGGAGAATGGAACAAAGGCGAGGGCTCTAAAAAACTGATTCATACAGCTGGTCTCCAATCGAGTGGAGGCATCAGCAACAACTTCATCAACGGGTTTGCCAACCGTACCACGTATTTCAACCACAGTATTGGTTATGGCCTGCGGTACGAAGTGGAAGAAAAGTGGAGCCTGCACATTCGTCCGAAGATCGGCTACAGCCAATCCATTTCATCGCTGAACAAAGCCGCGAAAACATCGTTCCTGACCTATGGTGGCGAAAGCCAGGGACGGGTGAAACTGCCCGGTAATTTCGAGTTGCAGTCGGACATAGAACTAAACCTGCAGCAAAGGCTCACAGTGTTTAATGCCAACCCCAACATCACCATCTGGAATGCGGAACTACGCAAGAGCGTTTTTAAAAATAAATCCGGTATTATTTCCCTGCTGGCCCGTGATATCCTGAACCAGAACCGCGGGTTTAACCGCATGATCAATTCCAACTTCATCTCAGAAGACCGCTTTCAACGTGTTGGGCAATATTTTATGCTGAAGCTGGAATGGAGTTTCAATAAAATGGGAGGACAGGAATAGTTTACCGTTTTCAGTTTACCGTTCAAAGAAGAATAAAATATGAAAAAAATACTTTTTAGTCTGCTCCTGGTTGGTTCAATCCCAACCTTTGCGCAGACGACCTTTCACCCCTCGGTGAAGATTGAGTTCGAGAAGGTGATCTATTCAAAACAGCTTTATATGGAGCTTTACCAGGAATGGTACGATCAATTCAAGGCAATGATTCCCGACCAGGTGGTTAGTTATTACGAGTTTGTGGGCACAACCGAAAAGTCGTTGTACAAAGAAAGCAAGGAGCCGCAATTGAACCCGCGTAGCTGGTACCAGCCCATTGCCGATAAAAATGTTGTGTACAATGATTACACCACCGGCAGAACCATAACGCAAAAGCCGGTCTTTGAAGAAACCTTCCTGGTAGAAGACAGTCTCCTGAGCATCCGCTGGAAGCTGACGGCCGACACCCGCACCATCGCCGGGTACGACTGCCGCAAAGCCATCGGATTTATCAATGATACCCTTGCGGTGTTTGCGTTTTATACGGATGAAATCCTGGTCACCGGCGGTCCCGAAGGTATACACGGTTTGCCGGGGATGATCCTGGGCCTTGGCGTTCCCCGCCTGCATGTTACCTGGTTTGCCACCAAGGTAGAAACCAATGGCGTGCCCACGAACAAAATTTTACCGGCTACCAAGGGCACAAAGGTTGACCGCAAAAAGATGATTACTGCCCTCGACGATGTACTAAAGAACTGGGGAAAACATGGCCGGAACATGATCCTGAGTTTTGTGATCTGAGGGTGAGTGGTCAGTAGTGAGAAGCGAGTAGCTAGTAGGATTCTAAACTCACCACTCACCACTCACCACTCACCATTCACAGCTCACCTCCTTAACATTTTCCTAATAAACTACACGGGTTTTCTCCTGCTCCACCGCATTTAGCTACCTTTGCCCGTCATGGAAAAACAGCGTAGCGTAGCTTTTCATACCCTTGGCTGCAAGCTCAATTTCTCGGAAACATCTACCCTTTCACGAATGCTGGAAGGCGAAGGATTCCAGAAAAAAGCCTTTGAGGAAGTAGCCGATGTGTATGTGATCAATACCTGTTCGGTAACCGAGAATGCCGATAAGGAATGCCGCCAGCTGGTGCGCCGCATTCAGCGAAAGGCCCCGGAAAGCCTGGTGGTGGTAACAGGATGCTATGCACAGCTAAAGCCCAAAGAAATTTCTGCCATCCCGGGTGTAAACCTGGTGCTGGGTGCTGCCGAGAAATTCAACATCGCCACGCACCTGAAAGAGCTTACGAAAAATGATTCGGGCAAAATCAGCAGTTGCGATATTGAGGACGTTTCCGGCTTCCACGCTTCCTTTTCGGTAAACGACCGTACCCGTACCTTTTTAAAAGTGCAGGATGGATGCGATTATACCTGCTCGTTTTGCACCATCCCTATGGCCCGCGGTAAAAGCCGCAGCGACAGCATCACCAATGTTGTTCGCAATGCAGAAAGGCTTGCGCAAGATGGCGTGAAAGAGATTGTGCTTACCGGTGTGAACCTGGGTGATTTTGGCAAGGGTCCGGATGGCAACAAAAAAAACAACGAGAGCTTCTATGACCTGATCCAACAACTCGAAGGTGTGCAGGGCATTGAACGGTATCGCATCTCCTCCATCGAGCCCAACCTGTTAACGGAAGATATTATCCGGTTTGTGGCCGGAAGCAATAAGTTCATGCCGCATTTTCATATTCCGCTGCAAAGCGGCAGCAATACGATTTTAGGAGCGATGCGCCGGCGTTACAAGCGGGAACTTTATGCCGAACGGGTGGAAGCGATCAAATCGCTGATGCCGCATTGCGCCATTGGTGTGGATGTAATTGTGGGTTTTCCGTCGGAAAGCGATGTGCACTTCAAAGAAACATTTGATTTTCTTCATTCTCTTCCGGTCTCCTATCTCCATGTGTTTACCTATTCGGAACGGGATGGTACCAAAGCGCTGGAGATCACCCCGGTTGTACCCATACACGAACGGCACGAAAGAAATAAGGTGCTTCGTAACCTTAGCTATATGAAAATGCAGTATTTTACCAGCCAGCACCAGGGACAACAGCGCAAAGTGTTGTTTGAAGGCTTCAACAAAAACGGGATGATGGAAGGATATACCGACAATTATATCCGTGTTACCACGCCTTACCGTGCTGAATGGGCAAATAAATTAATGGATTGGACGCTATAATAACCAAAATGAAAAAATACCTGATAACTGCTACTTTTCAATGGAATGAAGAGATGATGGACCTTGTGCAGGAACACCGCCAGCACATCAACCATTTGATCGATGAACAGGTGATTGAACATTACGTGGTGAGCATGGAAATACAAACGGTTTGGATCACCATCAATGCCAAAACAAAAAAAGAAGCGAAGGCCCTGTTGACCCCTTCACCCTTTTATAAGCACTTACGAATTGCCGTGAACGAGTTAATGGTTTGGGATGGACAGTTGTACCGGCTGCCTGCCGTACAATTGAACTAAAAATATTTTGAACGAAAACGGAAAAATATTTTTTTGAATAAAACAGTTCCCCTTATTTTTGCACTCCCAACAACAACGGGAACGTTCTTTAAAAGATTAAAAATCAATCGGGAGCATAGCTCAGCTGGTTCAGAGCATCTGCCTTACAAGCAGAGGGTCCTTGGTTCGAATCCGAGTGCTCCCACACAAAACGAAGGGTTTCAATACACATTGAAACCCTTTTTTATTTTCTGGCGTTTCGCAAAAGATTTACCCGCGAAGGATTTTCCTTTACCCGCTCTTATTCCCTTGTGCTAACTGGTTTTGTATTGAAAAAGTGGACATCCTTCACTCCTGCGTTCTGCCGGGAAATTCAGCAGGATTGTTCAGGCTCCTGTCATAAATAAGTTTGGTGAGGGTGATTAACCGCTCCCGTTTGTCCTGAACATCCTTCCAGGAAGCACCACTAAGCAGCGCATCCGAAAGGGCTTGGAATTCGGTTTCATAAAGTGTTTTCAGTGCAGGTGTATCCAACTGCTTCCATTCCCGTTCCATCTTCACATTGTGTTTCGTAGGTTCATTACACCTAACGCAAACGACAACAGGTTTCGTATATGGAGCAATACCACGAACTACGTTCCTGTACAGTTATAGCGGCACCCGGGTGTATGAGAAAAACTTGTAGACAAATGCGCCCCGGCCGAAAGGAAGAAGCTTCATTGATACGCATTGCACAAGAGAGGATGTCCATAGGGACAGGTTTAGCAAATGCGTTTTTCAATCACACTTCAATTTTTTTGATAGTAAGATCCAACAATAGCCAGCACAGCAGTTATCCCTCTTTCTCTATTTACCCCATCCGCTTAAACCTTTCCTATCCCTTACCTTCTTACCACTTGTTTGAAGGAGCCCTATCATTCCTAAGCATAATTTATAACCGATGACTATATGTGAGTTTCGTGTTCTTTCCCCTGCGATGCAACGAAGAGTGGTCCATGCTAAAGGTGTATTTCTTCTCAACAGAAGGGGTGTCGACATGGTGGCCATCCTCTACCAGGTAAGCGGCTTTTATGTAGAACTGCACCTCGATAAACAAAGCGCCGTTGCACTTCAACTCGTTTGCTTTGATGACACCAACAGGTTGGAACCTTACCTGCACCAGATCCCTCTTACAGAGCTGCAACCGCTGCTCCGGGTATAATGGCAAGGTTTTTAATAACGCTTTGTCTCTCATAAAGCAGTTGGACAGGCTGCACACCTTTAATCAATAAAGTTTGTGTAGTCCCGTAGCGGCTTGTCCTTTTTCAGCATAGAAGAAAATTACGCAACAGATAAAGCAGTCAATGATTTCCGAATCGTTATAAATCCTTTTTCCATAAGGGATGTCATGCATAAGCTCGTCAATACTTGTATACACAAAAATCGTAAAAACGTATGCCTAATATCGTAGTAGGACCTGCCAACGAAGGAAGCAGACAACCACTTACGTTTAAGAATAGTGTCATATGATGGCATAGATATTGGACATCATCAGTTTTAAAGCTCGTAGTATTACGAATATTCTGGTTTAAGTGGCAATCAATGAAGTGGATGGTAGACTCCGTCCGCTTCTCGTAACCGACAAATTGTGAACATGGAATTGAAGATGAAACTGGATGGCAAGTTGATTGCAGCAGTAACAGTAGATAAAGCAAATTGTAAAAATGAAAAATACCTTCATAGCCTGAAGGATAACCTGCGGCAAAAATACCAGGGGCTTATAACTAAGCTGCAAAAGCAACCGGTATTTTACCTTTATATTGCTTCGGACGAGCGTGCTTAATCAATTGCTTTACCCAAAACTGTCTTACCCACTAATTTTCACACATGAACGATACCTCGGAAGTATTTGAACAGATCTTTCGCAATGCCAGGCAAAATGCGATCATGATCATGAGTCGTGACGGGCTTGTTCAACGTGTCAACGAGGCCTTTACCACCGCTTATGGTTATACCAGAGAAGATTTGCAGGGGAAGCATTTTCGCCTTCCCTATATTGAGAAGGACCAGATCACCCTAAGGCCGGAAATTGAACTCAACATCACTCACCGGGAAGGTGCTGCCACTGATGAAAATACCTGGTGCACAAAGACGGCACTCCCATTTGGGTAGCGGGTGAATCCATTCTAATTCAAAAGAAAGAAGATTCCTTCATTGTTAAGATCATCCATAACATTCATGCACAAAAGCAATTGGAGCGCTACCTCTTATCTTCACACGAGGTTCTGGATAACCTGTTTGAATCCGTTCAGCATACAGGATTACTCCTGCTTGATGCGCAACTGCGTGCCGTAAAAAGAAATGGCGCTTTTTCCAAGCTGTTTAACCTGAATCAGCAGGTGCCAAACGGCAGCCGACTTCAGGAGATTTCTGACCCCTTCTGGCAGGAAGATGGAATCAAAGCTGATGTCCGAAGTGCGCTGGTACAGAACGTCGCCATCAATAAAGAATATATTGCAGCGGATGGTGGCGGGGAGCCCTCCATACGCCTGCACATTGTTTCGAAACCCATACTGAGTGACGAAAATGCAGAAAAACAGTTGCTGCTGGTGATCAAAAAAGCCTGAGATAATAAAATCCTGAAGTGCGGATAAATGCCAAACAGGAACATGGTCCTTGGATGGTTTCCAATGATCATGTTCAAGCTGGTTCTGTTTTCTGTTTATTCTATTCAGCGTTGATGGTAAAATGCCCAAGAAGTACTTAAAACGAAAGCCGCAAAGCGCTTGCTGATTTTTCCCATTTTAAAGGCGGTATGTTTTTCCTTCTCGTGCCGGCAGTTTGATTAGCTATCAAAAATACGCCTGTAGACACAGGCGTAAAATAGTTCATCGAAAAGTAAGTTTACCAATAAGTCAGGTTGGGTATAAAATTACTAAGCGCTGTTTGCTTGCAGATGCACCCATTCCCGAATACACCTGTTCAGTTCTGTTGAAAGCTCTTGTGGAATATTCCGAGGTTGTTTTAAACCATTTTGTTTGCAATAGACCAGCTTGTCTCCCGGCTCTATAAATCCAATTTTCCGCTCAACAAAATGCACGGTGCACACCAGGTCTTGTTCATTGTCTGAGATACTAATCAGGGCTGGAAAAGAGCGGTTCTTGTACGCAATTTGAAAACTACAAATTCTTGCCATCTCGTTATTATTTAAGGGATGGAATCCTATGCAAAATTCATGCTGTTGGGCAACGATGAAAAATGCAAGTTTTCCAACATAGAGCCTTGGTCATTTCTGAATTGAAATAGCGAAAGGTTGTGGATAACTGCATCCGGGAAACAACGAACGAAGCCCTGCCACCTGTGGTTAATCAACAAGGGAGAAAGTTTCTAAAGAATATCATCTCTGCCGTCGTTCTCCCCCCGATTCAGGTGTATATGGCGATGCTGTGTCGCCTTTAATGTTACTTCAGGCCGTAAAGGAGTGTATCTGCTGCTTTCAACATGTTTGTCTTCGGGTCGTGTAGGGCACCAATTTTTGCCTGCGATTTCAATGCTGGATTTTACCTGTTGGGTAAAAGCTTGGTTTTTCATGTTAACTATTTATCGTGAAGCAATTTTTTTCCATTTCTTACCTGCTTTTCTCACTAGCGGAACAAAACATTCAGGTACGCTACACTGTAGCAGGACTTATACAGCAATAAAGCAAATAAACTTTGCTCCGGATGTGGTTTTGATGTGTTACGCGGATTACGGATTTGTTGCGGGGGGCTGACTGTTTACTTCATTGTCTGTATACATTACTTCAGCCTTGTACCGCTGTTGCGCCAAACGCACTGCTGATTCTTCCATTTCGCCAATCAGCACCTGTTCGCTGGTTCGTATCTCAACAGATTTAACCTGTACAGTTTCCTTAAACTGCCACAGTTCAAAGGGTGAATGAAACCTCAGCTGCACGGTCATCATATAAAAATAATTTACAGGTAAGACTTCAAAGATACCCGAACAATTGCATGGGTATGTATTACAACAGGTGTTTATTTGTTCACGGTCTAACAATAGAACTGCCTGTAAATGGTAGAAAAGTAAGTGTGGAAAAATCATTGGAAGCTGCGTCCCCTCGCTGTTTGCAAAAAACAGCTGAGCCGTAACCGAGTCGATTTCTTATGTTATACGCTTATGCTCGGTTAATTCCTCATCTCTATACCTCTCGTAACAATTTGACACTTGTTGATTCAATACAAAGCACCATCACCCGCAAAACAGGTAGAAGTGCTGGAGAAAGCCAGCTATACGTTTAAAAGTTATTTAAGAGAACGGGGCTTCACCTCTTATTATTTTTTCTTTTAACATTATTATCCTGTATGAAAGTGGCACATCCTGTTTGGGATAAAGAGATAAAACAGCTCCTGAATCGTCCGATCCAAGAAACGACTGTGCCAGATGCAGTGCCTTTTTGAATAGGCCAATCAATCGAGGGGAAGCAAGATTTTAAAGGTTGCACCCTCACCGGGACTACTTTCCGCCCAAATGTAACCATGATGGTTTTCGACAACCTTTTGAGCAATGGACAGTCCTATCCCCGTACCTGCATATTCTGTTCTGCCATGTAAACGTTGAAACAGCTGAAAGATTCGCTCGGTATATTCCGGCTCAAAGCCGATGCCATTGTCCCTCACTTCTATCAGGTGATACTGCTTGTTGTGTACAACAGGCGGCAGATCCACTCCCGTTTTTTCGCCATGCACAACAGTGGAGACCACGGAAATAAGGGGTGACACGTCCGGTTTACTATACTTTAGCGCATTGGAAAGCAGGTTCTGAAAAAGCTGCTGCAGTTGCCGCGAATTTCCTTTTACGGTGGGAAGCAGCCCGATCTCGATTGTTGCCTTTTTTTCCTGAATGGTGACATCCAGGTCTTCCACTACCTGCCGTAACCTCTCATTCAGGTCTACCTGTTCCTGCATTTCGCTACCCTGGCTGGCATGGGAGTAGGCCAGCAGGTCATCAATAAGAATATCCATGCGCTGGGCTGCATTTTCAATCCGGCCAATAAAGAACATGTCTTCCTTGTCACCCCGCTGCACCAATTTCTGTTGCAACTTGTCGGAGAAAACACGAATCTTCCGCATGGGTTCTTTCAGGTCGTGCGATGCTGCGTAGGCAAATGCTTCGAGGTTTTGATTGGTTCGCTTAAGTTCCTCCACCTTCTGTTCCAGTTGAAGTTGCAGTTGTTTTACGGGTGTGTAATCGGTAAAGGTAATCAGCACCTCATCGTCAAAGCGGGTGCACATCATGTCAATCCAGGCATCAATCCCATCGGCAGTGTAATGGTAATCGAAACGGTTAACCTGGTTGTTCATATAGGTGTCGCAAAACAGGTCAAACAGGCCATTGGTCATGTAGCCCGTAAACCACCTGCTGCCCAGTTCTCCGGATAATTTTTCCGGTTCCTGGTGAACGTATGCTGCCAGGGCTTTGTTAGCAAGCACGAAACGAAAATCAGCGATCTGCCCCTGTTCGTTCCGTACCGGTTTGGCGGTTAGTATTCCTGATTGTGTACGGTTGATGATGGTTTTCAGTTTTTGAGAGGAATGCTCAAGGGCAAGTTGCGCTTCCTTCACGGGGGTAACATCCGTAAAAATGTAGATTTGCCGCTCCGGATCCATTTTTGACACCGATACTTCCAGCCAGCGGCCTATGGATTCGAGGTAGTACTGCGTGATAAAAGGTTCACCCGTTTCCATGCACCGTACACACTGCTGAAAATAAGGGGAGTGGGTAAAGGCAGGGTCTACTTCTGTGGCCGTCTTTGCGAGGTATTCTTCTTTTGGAATGCCGGTAAACCGCACGGCTGCATCATTGGCAAGAATGGTTTTGATGTCTGTGATCTTTCCGCTGCCATCCCTGATCATCTCCCCAACCGTTATACCATTGGAGGAGTGCAACAGGATGTTGTCTAAAAGACTTTTTTGCTCTTCCAGCAGGTGAATGGTGCGGTTTTCTTCTGTCCTGTCCTGCACAATGCTCAGAACACCACCACGGAGTTTTGTTCGCAGTACCCGGACGTATTTATGAAGGACGGCATTGTAAAAACTTCTCTCCAGTTTTTCACCCGATTGGTACACTTGGATCATGTCCTGCAGGATCTGCGCTTTCATTTCCGCAGTTAAAGCGGGCGAACTGGATAGGCGCAGGCCTGCTTTATACTGCTCCGGAGATAACCTGAGGTATTTCAGCGCCTCTTCATTACAATAGGTGTAAGCGAAATCAATGATGGTTTTGCTGTCCTGCCCAAAAATGGGAGGCGACCAGATGATGGCCTGTGGGTGAGCGTCGTAAAGTTCAGAAAATAAATGACTATCGTAATGCACCGGATCCATATGTATAAGGCGCACAAAATACTTGTTTTCCACCTGAATACATGCATTGATACATTCGGGGTATTACAAGAACCCGTTCCGGATGCTGTTCCCGCTGTGTCATAACGCAATGCATCTATCACAGGGCGCCTCTCCAGGCTGAGATGGTTAACTGTTTAGGGGGTTCATTCATAGGCGATCATCTTGGCGCATTTACAACCCGTTCTAAAAATGAATATCACAATTATTCAATTTCGATGTCCGGCTGCTTCTCAACCAAAAAACAAAGGGTTTCAAATTGAAACCCTTTTTTATTTTCCGTACTACCCAATTTTTGTATGGACAAAGCCTCCTGCCACTTTTGAAAGACTGTCATTTACCTTTCAGCGTAACATTATTTTCGTCTGAAAATTTTCATTGCTATCTGACCGGGTGCAGTAACTGAAAATGAGAACATTTTCAGTTACACAATCCCATCGCATTGCGGCTATTTACAACAGAACCACTGCTACCATCCCCATTGATCGAGGTAACCAAGGAACTTCAGCATCAGGTACGAAAAAACAGCAAACAAAATAACCAGGAACTTCAGAAGTGAATAGTTCTTATAATTCTGTCTCTCGGTGTTCATGAAAACAGCTATGGTATTTTAGGCTTAAAAAATCAGATTGTAATAGTTATGGCTTGTATTCAGATCTACTAATGAACTTTTCCGAAATCAAGATGCAGCATTGCAGCCCAATCGCGGGTACGAACCTGTCTTCTTTTTGGCCAGCTAAAATGCAGCCGGTTTAAATATCCAATTAGTTCGCAAAGACCTACCAACGCGTATACAAACGCATAGAACAAATAAAAATAACATTTGATGAATAGCATAGGTTAAGTGTTTTAGGGAGGTCATTCAGAGGAAAGGAAGGGAGGCTATTCACAGGAGAGTAAAACAAATGTAATAGAACCAGGGCAAAACTGCAAGCCCTTGTGGAAAGATGGTGGAAAGCCATTTTAAATGGTCTGTCCATGGTGTAACCAACAGGGACAGCAAGATAAAACGTCCACCAGGAGCCTTCAAGCCTTGGTTTTCGGCTTATTGGAAACCCGTCGTCTACTTAACCATTATTTTATTTTACCTCGAACGGCACTGAGGTACTGATGGCGCGGCCATCGGCATCGATGCCCTGCAGCACGGCCAGGTACCGGCCCCTGTTGTCGCCGGTAAAAAAACTTACGGGGCCCGAGGTTACATCTGCCAGCCAGTAGAGCGTTGTGCGTAAGTCAGGCAGGCGACTGTTGCGCTGCTGCTCTGAAGTATAATCGGGTGCGTAAAATTCTCGTTGCAGCTGCAATCCATCATAATCGATTGTAATGGCCTGGGGGTCCAGTTCCAGGGCTTCGTAATGACCCGAATAACTTGAAAAGTTGGCAAGCCCATGGTAATTGGCATGTCCCAGCACAAAATTTTTCGGGATGACATCGAGCTTTTTGATCTTCAGCGGGTTCAGGTCGAAAACTTTGTTCGGGTTTAGTTGCGGAATGCCATCCACCAGCACCAGGATATCCTCCTGGTAAAAACGGCGTTCCGGATCATTGTACAACTTAAAGCGCAGCGATTCGCCACTGCCCTTCACTCCCACGTTTATTTCCCTTACATATTCACGCAGTACTTCTTCCGTGGTATTGAACCGTACATAATCATCCAGTTCGTAGGAGTAAGTTGCCTTGCCGTAAAAAGGAAGTGTATCAGCCAGCGGGGGGTGATAGAACCGCCGTATATTCTCCGTATGGTAAATGTGTTGCGCCTGCATACCAATGCTGCGGTTTACCAGCGCATTTTGCCAGGCAGCATTCAACGCAAGCGGATAGCTCTTTTTTTCCTGGTACGTTTCCGCAAACGGGCTCAGAATTTCGACCTTGTTATTGATATTTCGCGAAATGCTTGTTTGAATGATCATTTCGCTTTCGCCGTAATAATCGCTTACCTCAAACTGCACAATGCCATTGTCATCGCTGATTGCCGTAAATAATTTATAAGGTGATGCAGGTATGGAGAGAAATACCTGTACATCTTTGGCCGGTGCCCCTGTTCTGGTGTCCGTTACACGGCCGGTTACCATGTGACCAGACCGCTCCCGTGGAAATTTGATAATAGGTGCCTGCTGCGCCAGGTCCCAGCGAAACCGCCGCCAACCCTGGGTCATCATCAGGTAATCTGCGGCCTTTTTTCGCTCTTCAATGGGTGGACCAAAATAATAAGCCGGATTTTCAACCGGACCGCTTAATTCGGAGGTAAGCCAAAGGTAATGATCGATTGCAGGTCCTTCCCCGCTTTGCCATTCATCCAGTTGGAAAACAGCAAGTGAAAGACTGGTGCGTTTATCTACTATAGAATCCAGCAACAGGTCTACTTTTTCACGGATACCATAAACTGTTTTTGCCGTTTGCAGACCAAATTCCTTTTTCGTTGGAGGGACAAAAAAAAGTCGTTCACACACCGGCTTTTTGTCTGCATTAAAAATTGTGAACTGCGAAACACCCTCACCCAAAGCCTTTTTCTCCACTGCAAATGTGGCCACTCCATTATTAGTGATTGCTTTTTGTACTGCTTTTGAAAGCTGCCGGGTTTGTGCAACCATGTACACTTCGGAATTGCCGCCACTGGTATGTACCACCAGTTTTATCTTGTCATTACCGGCTTCTTCCAACCGCAAGGTATAACCGTTTTCCAAAGCATCGGGTAATTCGCGGGATACTGTTTTACCACCCGCCATCTGAAAAGCAACCTTGTAGCGACTGCCCTTTTGTGGTGTAAGATCAAAATGTCCCATCCCCAATTGAAAGGGGGTAAAAGATGCCAGTGTATCTCCTTTTTCGTTCAGCAAAAACCCTGTGCCCTCTGCTCCTTTTCCATCTTTGTCACCAAGGCGAAACGCAATCCGTGAGGGTAATCCGTGAACCAGGTTACCTCCTTCCGGAAAGAGTTGCAAACTGGCGTCCGGTACTATGGTCTCATCCGGCGCCTCGGGGCTTTTCAGCGTATTAACAATCGTAATTTGCTTTTCAAAAAAATGGGCGGCACCCAGATTCTTCATCCAGGAGGTGTAAGCCCGCAAGGTATAATGGCCGCTCTTCAGGCTAAAGGGCAACTGTATGGAACCATTGCCACCTTTATCGTCCAGTGCAATTTTAATCCTTGCTGCAGGTGTATTCCCTTCATCCAGCACCTCTATATAGGCAACTTTACTGGCAGAAAAAGGACGGTGAAATACACCGTCTACTGCGTATACCTTCAGCCAGAGAATCTCTCCCGCCGTATAAAAGTTTTTATCGGTATGCAGATAGAGCTTTTCCGGCGTATAAGCCTTAACGTAAGAGGTAAGGCTACCCTGCACATCTGCCAGTTCATTTTGGGCGAAGGATGCTTTCGCCAAGAGGAAAAATGAAAAACTATAAAGAATTTGCTTACTTATTTGCTTCATGTTTCGCCAGGTGATTTTACCAGTAACTGGGTCTTGAAAGGTTTCCACCACGTGCCGTACAGTCGACACAACGGGTATAGGCCATGTTATACGATTTGATCCCTAGCCCTTCTGTATTGGCGCTGTAAGGAAGATAAGTGGGAACCCACAATTTGATTGAATCCGGGTGATTGGCTACTTCAATGCTTTGGCAATCCTGAAAATATCGCCACTGGGTTTCACTGGCTGTGATGAAAAGTCGTTTCTCCGTGAAACTGGATGCCGTTAAATATCCAATCACATCCTCCTGCGGGTCTGAAACGCAATGGATATTTCCCCGCAATTCGGAAGGTTGCGGATCGAAGATGGTACCAAGCGATTCTGTGTTCTTTTTCATCAGCGAAAAGTATTCGTATGCAGCTTTTGTCAACGACTGTTGTCTCACCAGAATACTGTACCGTACACTTAGTTTTTCTGAGCCAGGATTGATAAACGTCAACGGTGCCTCACTTAAAACATCTGCCTGTAATTGTGCCGTTGTACCAACCAGGATATTGGAAGACTGTTCGTATTTCCAGCATTGATAGTTATACAGACCAAAGTAGATGATGTTGGCGTCCCCTAACCATTTGTATTCAGCCGGATAATAGCTGCGAATCTCCCAGGTCTCATCATAATTCCATTTATAATAGCGGGTATTGTTACTGGGGTCATGCGAATTGGCATAAACTCTTACACCTTCATTTTCTTTCCGCCAGGAAATGGAATCGATATCCGGTGTGTGTACGGCCGTAACATAATTTGACAGATATTCTTTGTTGTTGGCAGTACGGATGCGCAGGCGGTATTCTTCTCCAACAACCATTGGTACCTGTGTATGGTTATACTGACCAGGCCCCATGGTGGTAAGCGGGAAACTGTTGCCGCTCTTATCTTCTACGGTTAATTGCGCATTCAGCTCTGGCTTAAAACTGATATCATCGTTTATTTTCAAAGTACGTGATAAGGTAATGTTGGTAGGACCACCTACATTCAAAACCCCTTCCACCACCAGCAGCGAAACATCATTGTCGCGTAGCGGCAGTTCGTAGCGGTCGCGGCAACCGGCAATAACTACTAGCAGTAGGAACAAGAGATTTATTCGTTTCATTAAAACCTGATATTAAAGTTGACAAATGGAATTGCGTTGCCAAAGATGGACAGTTTGTATCCACTGACCTGCCCGGCTTCTGACACATAATAAACAGAAAAAGGATTGCGCCGTCCGGTAAGATTATACACACCAATGGTCCAGGAGTTATGGGTGCGTTGCTTTACTTTATGATTGCCATCAATGTTCATGGAAAAGTCGGTGCGGAAGTAGTCCGGAATGCGGTAGGAATTCCTGTCTGCATACAAAACGCGTTGCGAGCCTGCGTAATAAAAACGGCCTATCGGCAAGGTAATGGGTCGCCCGGTGCTGTAGGTCATGTTCAGCGACAGGCTGAAGCGGTGATTCACTTTAAAATTTCCGATGGCCGTCACATCGTGCGGCTTATCGTAATTGGCAGGATACCATTTGCCGTTATTTACCGGCAGCGAAACGGTTGGATCATCCACCTGTAGTAAAATGCGGGAATAGGTATAGCTTACCCAGCCATTCAGCTTACCGCTTGTTTTTTTGATCATCAACTCGGCGCCATAGGCTTTGCCCCTTGTATTGATCACATCCGTTTCAATATGATGATTTAACACCAGTGTTGCACCCGGTTTGTAATCGAGATAATTCCTGATCTTTTTATAATATACTTCGGCTGAGGTTTCAATGGTGTTGGATTTGAAATTCTTGTAGAGTCCAAATGAAACCTGGTCGCCCTGCTGGGGTTTGATATTGGGATCGCTTAGCTTCCAAACATCGGTTGGTGCTATTGCCGTTGTGTTTGACAGCATATGGATATACTGGCGCTGGGAGTTGTATCCGGCTTTTATGGAAAAGCTTGGCGAGAAGGCAAATCGTGCCGATAACCTGTACTCCGGGCCCTGGTAGGTATTGATCACCTTACCAGAACCATATGCTTTTGTTTCAATAACAGTGCTTTCATCTTTGGGTACACCGGGTGCGTAGTAACTGACCTCTCTTCCACCCAGGTACTGGAACAAGGAATAACGAATACCCCCGCTGATGCTAAATTGAGAAGAAATAGTGTAACGATCAGAAAGATAAATAGCGGACTCCATGGCCTGTTCCGGCGAAACGATGTTTGGTGTTACGAGCGACTCATTGCTGTTGGGCAGATAAGAGCCGGGATGCAGTTTATACCGGATGGAGCTGGCACCAAATTCCAGGGTATGGCTTGGGCTGGCAACATAAGAAAAATCTCCCCGAAGGTTGAACTGGTTGATGTCAAAACCAAGTGCGTAGGCATTTACCTTATTGCGGGTGCTCTTGACCGCATATTCATACCGGTCGCTGCCAACCGAAAAGTTTGCCATCATTTTGTTGCTGAACTGGTGCCGCCACCGCAGGTTAAAATTGCGGTTACTGTAGCCATAGGTTGTATCACTGGCAAGGTTAAAACGGTCGTTGCTTAGATAACCTGTAAAATAAAGGTCGTTCTTTGGGTTGATGCGGTGACTGATACCCAGGTTCACATCATAAAACGATGCTTTGGCATCTTTGTATTCATCGGGCAGGAGCTTCATCAGCCAGTTGGCATAGGTGGTACGGCCGCCAAGAATAAAGGATGTTCTTTCTTTTGCCAGGGGACCTTCAATGTTAAACCGGCTGGTAACGATGCCAATTCCGGCGGAACCTGTGATTTCTTTTTTGTTGCCTTCCCGCAGACCAATATCGAGCACCGAAGAAAGCCTTCCGCCGTATTTAGCGGGGATACTGCTTTTGTACAATTCTACATCTTTTACAATCTCGGGATTGAAAGCCGCAAACATGCCAAAAAAGTGAGAAGGATTGTAAACCGTTGCACCGTTCATCAATACAAGATTCTGGTCGGCCGAACCGCCTCTCACATTCAAACCCGTGCTGGCCTCTCCCACTGTTTTTACGCCGGGAAGCGCAAGCACGGCACGTAAAATGTCGGCTTCGCCAAATACTGCCGGTACTTTCTTGATCGCTTCGATGTTCAAGCGATCCACCCCAAGCTGTACGCGGTTTACATTAGCCAGTTTTTGCGCAGACACTACAACTTCTTTCAATAATGCCACATGTTCCTTTAGTTCCAGGTTCAGTGTACCATCGCTGTATACAATCACTTTAAATTTCGCATCCTGCATGCCGAGGCTTTGCACATATAAATTGTGACTGCCAGCCGGAAGTGTGAGGGTATAATATCCTTCCTGGTTCGTTACCACGTTCCGGTTCAGGCTATCCACGAACAAGGAAGCAGAAGTAATCGGTTCACCGGATCTTTCATTCCGAACATAGCCACTCACCACCACGTTACCCTGTTTGATGGTGTTGGTCTTTATGCCTACTTCATGGATTTTATTTTCAGATACTGCTTGCCTGCGGCTTTCCATAGTGCTGGTGATGGCCAGGGATTGGGTATGATCGGTTCTTTGCTGCGCTTTTGCCGGTTGAAAAAAATTGGGAGGCAACTGGGCCTGAAGGGGGATCTTTTTCGATATGAATACCCTGTTTTGATCGTCAATGGCAAACAGCAGGTCCGTACCGCGAAAAACCTTTTGCAACAGTTCTGGCACTTTCTGGTCCTGTACCAGCATATTAACGGTAAGGCTGTCAACCTGTGTGCTGTCGTAATAAAAAAAATAAGGTGTTTGTGCTTCTACCTGCTGAAAAAATTTCTTTGCCGGCAGGTTAACAAAATGGCCGGAGACCAGCGAAGGCGTTTGCCCTTTTGCTGCAGCAGCCAGGAATAAAAAGAACACAAAAAGCAATTTGTTTCGCATATCAACGGCTGGACTGGTTATAAAAATTTACAATTCGGAGTAGTGCTTCTTCCGGGTTCTTTCTGAATTTTACACCCGCTGCTTTCAGTACCGCTTTGCTTTCCTTTCTTTTCTCTCCCACCAGTTGCATAATGGCTTTTTCTTTTTTGATAGGCAGAAATTTTCCGTCCTTTTGCACATAAAAAGAATGGTCGGCCACAAATTCCCGTTCCAGTGTATTGGAAACAATGATTTCATTCAGCAGCATGGAACGTTTTGCGTAAAGAGAGATTGGTCCTGTACTTAGTACTTCGTAGATACCTGCTTTATAGGGGGTGACGTCAGTTTCCTCCAGGTAGACAAACCGCTTCTCCCCAAGGTTGAAGGATTGAATCCGAGGAGAGAACAATGCCACCGGCGTAAAACCATTGGGGTGCAGCACAATTACTTCACCTCTCACTTGTTCGTATTTCAGCATGACGTTTTCGTACGTAATATCCCGGTAAATAATGCTGCCTTGCTGCCAGTCTTCGGTACCATAAAAAGGATTGCCTTTTACCACGTAAGGATAACCCAGGTAGTGCTGGCCATAAAATAGCGGGTCACCTGCATTGGCAGATACTTTGGGTTGGAATGCAGACGCAAACAAGGCCGAATCGGACTGTGAAAAGACTGGCTGCGTAAACGCAAGGGTTACTAAAAAAAAGAATTGTTTTCTCATAAGCATGTCGGAAACTTATTCGAAAGTTTTCCAAAATGAGAAACGTAATATACCAATTCAGTGAAATTTGAACAACTCAATTACATGAGTGGCAAGATATTTACTGTAACGACAACAACTTAAAAGTTCACCAGCATGCGCAACTTACGGGTGATCAGTGCCATGTTCAGGTATTTGATATTGATAAAATCATAATGCCCAACCAGCAGATAGGTAATGGCAACATCTTTGAGAGCAATTGCATTGTTAAAGCAATCTAACGCTTTGTCGCGGGCCCCGGCCCTTGCATAATCTATGCCCATCCACAGCTGCGAAATGTATTCGCTATTCTTTTTCATGCGCTCATACTTCTGGTCCACTTCCAGCACAAGATCGGAGTTGTCGCCTTCCCTGAAAAGTTTTACCAGCCCCTGGTCACCACTTTTTTCTGCTGCCCCGATGGCTTCTTCGGGCAAACCAACATGCCAGTAAAGCCTCGCCAGCCCGTTATTGAACTCCTTCCAGTCTTCAGGATTATCGCTGTTTCTTTCGATCAGTTTTTGCTGCAGGTGTATGGCTTCCTCTTTCTTACCTGCATTGGCAAGGCATCGAACCTGGTTTACCGTCAGGTAGTCCCACCCGGGGTTGATATTGCAACCGGTTTCGTATATCTTTAGCGCTGCATCGGTTTCTCCTTTGCCTTCCATCAGGAGCCCAAGCCATAAATACACGTTCGACTGGTTGGGATTCAGGTCAATGGAACGCTTGTAGGTGATCTCCGCCGCATGCCAGTCAAACTTCTGGTGGTACCAGTATCCCAGCGCTGCCTGGCTTTCCTCCGACTGCGGGTCCAATGCCAATGCCAGATCAATGTATTTTTTCGCCATCCACAACATACGTACAGGATCTTCGTATCCGCGGAAGGATGCCAGCAGATAGGTTACCGCCAGTCCCGAATAGGCATTTGCAAAATTGGTGTCCTTTGAAACAGATTGTTCAAACAGGTCTCTTGCACCCAGCAACTCTTCTTTCGTCCTTTTTTCTACCAGGAATTTTCCCCGCAGGTAGAGGTCGTAGGCTTCAAGGTTGTGGGTGGGATTTTGGTCCAGCTGTTTTGTTTCCTGCTGCGACAGTTTTGCGTTCAACACATCGGCAATCGCAAGCGCCACTTCACGCTGAATGGAAAAAATATCTTTTACGTTCCGGTCATACGAATCGGCCCATAAGTGTTCATCGGTAGCGGCATCGATTAACTGAGCGGTAATGCGAACCTGGTCCTGGGAACGTTGCACGCTGCCTTCCAGGATAACGGAAACCCCCAGTTCGCGTCCGATTTCCTTTACATGCTTGGGTGCTTTTTTATACTGCATCACCGAGGTACGTGACACCACTTTGAGGGCCTTAATCTTGGAAAGTTGGGTAATGATATCTTCCGTCAGGCCATCACTGAAATATTCCTGGTCCTGGTCGTTGCTCATGTTAAAGAACGGCAGGACAGCTATACTTGTTTTTGATTTTTGTTTTTGCGGCCGTTCGGGAAGAGCCATCGGTGCAGGCTCGCTGTAGGGTGTCAGCAGTTCATAAATACGAATGGTTTCCTTGATGTTCTTCAGCTTTTCTTCCTTGATGAAAACACAATCCAGCCCCTGCTTGTTTACTATGTTGCGGTACACCATTTCCGAAACATAGATGCCTCCGGTGGGTGCCTGTGCCTGCAGGCGGGCAGCAATGTTAACCACATCGCCAAATACGTTTCCACCATGCAAAAGCACATCACCCATGTGAATACCAATCCGCACCGGTACCACGGGCTCTTCGTGCAAGTCAGCTTGCAGCAGCTTGGCAAATTCAGCCGAATCGGTGGCGCTGTTAAAAAGGATAAGACAACCGTCTCCGTAGTATTGAATGATCTTTCCATCCAGTTCACCGGCAATGATCTCCAGCACTTCGCGAAAGTGATTGATCTTTTTCACAGCCTCTTTTTCGTCTTCCTGCATCATGGCCGAATAGCCGACGATATCGACAAAAAGTATAGCAGCCAACTGGTGAAACGGTTCGGACATATGGTTGAAAAAGCGATAATTTTTGCAAATGTAATGGTGTGAGCCGTTTTCGTTCCTGTTTTATCGGCAGGTCCGTTGAACCTCTCTTCCGCCTTTACCCATTCTAAAAAAAGGGATAAAAGACATTTTTCCCATGTGCGGGCCAAAGTACGGAATAATGTGTTTTCCACGAGAAGGAATGTTCCGAACGGTAAAGAATGGTTATGGCAACTTACACATTATCCTGCGTCTTCGTCAGGCAAAATCGGTGGGTCTCTCCCTCTTTTCCGTATACTACCTGGAGGTGATGATTTTCAGCGATCCGTTTTACAATGGCTAGGCCTAGTCCTGTTGAAGGCTCACCGGTATCGCCGGCAGTATGAAAACGCTTGAACAACTGTTCCGGTTCTATGGCTGGAAGGCGGCTGGTATTTGCTATACAGTATTCTTTTTCTGTAATACTAACCTGGATTTCGCCACCGGCATAATTGTACTTGATGGCATTGCCCAGCAGGTTGCTCACCAGCGAATCAGCCAGGAATGGGTGGACCCAGATAAAAAAGTTATCCCAGAATTCCGTGTGAACATGGAGACCTTTATCCTGTATGATCTCCTCGAAGAGGCGCAGGTATTTGCGGGTGATTTCCGCCATGCTCACGGGTTCCCTGGCCACATACTGGTTATTTTCGATCCTGGCAAGCAGGAGCAGTGACTGGTTTAACTTGCTCAACCGGTTGAGAGCCATACTGGCTTGCGCTATTGTCTGGATCTGCGGTTCCCCCAGGGATTCGTCCTGGAGCAGCAATTCCAGTTTGGACTGGGCAACAGCCAAAGGTGTTTGCATTTCATGTGCCGCATTTTCGGTAAACTCTTTCATGGACCGGTAATCGCTGTAAATCTTTTGCGTCATGCTGTTGAGCGACGCATTCAGCTCCGTGAATTCTTCCGTTGCGGTTCTATCAAAATGTACAGCCGGCATTTTACCCAGCTCCATTGTCCGGATCTTTTGCAGGGTTTCGCGGAAGGGTTGCCAGACCTTTCTGCTGATCAGCCAGTTGAACAGCATCATCACGGCAAACAAACCCATAAATACAATCAGCATGATCCAGGTGACATTGGCCACCAGCGCGGATTTTTGTTCCTGCGACTTGCGAATGATGATCTGGTAAGGAACACCTCGTACCGATACAACATGCCTGAGCTGCCGGAACGAGACCTGCTGGTTATCATTTTCACGTTTATCGAACGTAGTGGTGATCTGTGGGTATAAGGTTGGATTATCCACAACAGGGTAGATCAGGATGTCGGGCGAACGCAGGATAAAGCGACTGCCACCGGCTGTTGCCGTTTGCAGGTAACGTATCCATTGCACTTCTTCAGACACCAGCTCTCGGTCGACGCGTTTATTGATCTCGTTGCTGAACTGGTAAAAAAGCAGGTACCCTCCCACAGCCAGCAAAGGAACCATTGCGGCTAAAAAATAAAGGGTGGTGCGGGTAAGCAATTTCATGCAACAAGCAATTTTTAGCGTTCAGGAAGGCATCAGCTATCTGTAAACCGGTAGCCTGTTCCGTACACGGTTTTTATATAATCGCCGCTGCCGGCATCAATCAGTTTTTTCCGCAGGTTTTTAATGTGCGTATAAATAAAATCATAGTTGCTCACCTGTTCGTATTCATCGCCCCAGATATGCGTGGCAATGGCCGCCTTGGTGAGCACCCGGCGCTGGTTGGCAATAAAATATTCCAGCAACTGGTATTCTTTTTCCGTTAGCTCCACGCCTTTGCCATCGACAGAAACAGCCTGCGATTCCGGTTCCAGCCTGATTTCGTGAAAGTTGATCGCCTTACTGCCGCCAAAATTGCGCCGGCGAATAATGGCATGGATCCTGGCATTGAGCTCCGACAGATGAAATGGTTTGGTGAGGTAATCATCTGAACCCAGTTCAAGGCCAGTGAGCTTGTCTTCTAGTGAAGCTTTAGCAGATATAATGATGATGCCTGATCGGGCTTCCATAAATTTCAGCTCACGTACAATATTCAGCCCGCTGCCAAATGGCAAACCGATATCCACCACCACGCAATCGTATTGGTATTGCCGAACCTTCTCCATACCCGAACGGAAATCCGCCACGGCTTCGCATACAAAGCCCTGTTGTTCCAGGTAGGTTTGAATGGAATCCCGCAAGGCAGGTTCGTCTTCTATGACCAGCACTTTCATTCCTATAAAAATACGATGACGCCAAACGTGAATCGTCAAACGTGAAACTTTCGTGTTCTTAAATCTCCGGGTTGTCTTACAATAGCTTGCCAGCTCAACTCAACAAGTGAAGCCGTAAACGTGTAAACTTTTCCTGTTTCACGTCTGGCGTTAGCTGTTTCACCCAAAAGAAATGCCCCGCTTTATGGGCGGGACACTCTCAATAACCAAAACCAACAATCAAAATTGTACGATCATTTACCTGAGGTCATTCAAGGCATATTGGTATTCGCGTTGCGGCTGGCCTGGATACACACCACTGATGATGGCGCTGCTGCCGGCTGACTGCAAAGCTGTTTTCAGTTCATCTGTAGAGGCTACTTTTTTTCCATTCACTTTCGTTACAATAAAACCTTCGCGGATGCGGGTTTGCTCAGAAAGGATGCCCGGCTTCAGGCTTTTGATTTCCACACCACCAGTCAGTCCCAGTTGTGCGGCTTTTTCTTTGGACAGGTTTTCAAACGATGCACCCAGTTGTTCTACAGCTCCTTGTGTCAGGCTGGCGTAGGTACCGGCTTCACCTTTCAGGGTAAGGGATACTGTTTTTTCTGCGCCATTACGGTTATAGCTGACGGCAACTTTTTCGCCCGGACGCATGGCTGCGATCTTTTCTATGATCTGTGTACCGGTGGTAACTTTAGCGCCATTCAGTTTGGTAATGACATCACCTTTTTGCATCCCGGCTTCATCAGCTGCACTGCCTTTCGACACTTCAACGATGTATACGCCGTCCACATTCCTGCTCTTCGCCTGCTCTTCTTCGCTCTGGCCATTGCCAAACATTACACCCAGGTAAGCCCGTTTTGTGCTACCATACTTGATGATGTCTGCTGCAATTTTATTCACCATGTTCGACGGAATGGCATAACCATAGCCTGCATACGATCCTGTAGGAGAAGCAATGGCACTGTTGATACCGATCAGATCGCCATTTGTATTGACGAGGGCACCACCACTGTTACCCGGGTTGATGGCCGCATCGGTCTGGATAAAGGCTTCCAGCGGTGTTTTGCTCTGGCGGCTGTTGATACCAATGCTCCTGGCTTTGGCACTAACGATACCTGACGTAACGGTGGCATCAAGGTTCAGGGGATAGCCGATTGCCAGCACCCATTGCCCAAGGCGTACATCGTCGGAGTTGGCAAACGTCAGGTAAGAGAGGTTGGTGGCCTCAATTTTCACAACGGCCAGGTCACTGCTGGGATCTGTACCAACTACTTTTCCTTTATAGGATTTGTTGTTGCTCAGGGTTACCATCAGTTCATCGGCGCCATCCACAACGTGGTTGTTGGTAACGATGTATCCGTCACCAGTGATAATCACGCCGGAGCCGGAGCCTCTTTTCACCTGCGGTGCCGATTGTCTTCCCCCGAACATGTCTTCAAACCCATCGCCAAAAAAGTCGCGGAAGGGGTTATTTTCCATCCGGGGTGCAGCTACCTGTTTTGCTTTAGAAGCCGTTTTGATGTGTACCACGGCAGGTACAGCTTTGGTAGCGGCTTTTTCAAAATCCACACCCGGGTCAATTAGCGGGCTCTCCACATAACTGGCTGTTTTAAACAGGCCATTATCCGTAAATAAATTTGCTTCATTTCGCTGTTGCATTTGGTCGTAGCCCCAGATGCTGCCAAGAGCAGTGGCGGCTACCAGTAATCCGGTTGTTAATGATTGTTTTATTGTCATGGTTGATTCCTTTTTGTGTGTTATGCAATCTTACCATGCACTTCTGAAGCGATTCTGAAGAAAACTGTAAAGGGGCTGTTAAACGAATCGGCTCATGGCGATTGTTTTTTGTATAAAGTACGCGGCTGTATCACTTTAAAGATTTTTAAATCTGTTTGGATTATTTTGTTAAACCAATCCTAACAGCTAAACTTGACCTCTGATTCCAATAAAAAAGACCGCTGTTCTGTAGCGGTGTACACGTAAACTAACTGCATATGCTGCTGAAAACTTTATCCAAAGCTGCCAGTGCTTTGGTGTTCCTTTTCCCTTCTCTTACTGCACAATCGCAGAATGCTCCGATCGATTTTGGCCAGGTGACAAGGGACGAGCTGGAAATGAAAGAATGTGTATTTGATAAAAGTGCCGACGCGGTTGTATTACTGGATTATGCCGTTGCCCAGTTCAATGATCAATACAACCTGATCACAGAAAGAAGGATACGGTTGAAAATATTAAAGGAACGCGGAATTGAACGGGCCAATATCCGGATCCCTTATTACAGTGGTGACGGATTCGAATTCATCCGCAATATCGAAGGCGTGGTGGTTACACCAACCGGTAACGGCAGTTTCACCACTACCCCGCTGGAGCGCAAAAACATTTTCACTCAGCAGATCAACCGGCTCTATTCCATGCAAACCTTTGCCATGCCCAATGTGCAGGTCGGCAGTATTATCGATTACAAATACCAAAGCACCATGAAAAGTTATGGTGGTTTGAAGCGGTGGGAATTTCAGAAAGAAATACCGGTGATAACCAGCTTTTATGAATTGGCGCCAATCCCGAATTCAGAATTTGCCTATTCCGTTTACAAAGCACCTACTCTGCCCATCGAAATTATACCGAACAAAAACGAAGGGAAGGTAAAATTCATCATGAACAATGTTCCGGGGCTGCGGGATGAAGTGTATTCCGCCACCACCCGGAACTTTTTACAACGGGTTAACTTTCAATTTGCCAGCTATACCAATTATATGGGTAAAACCGATTACACCAATACATGGCAAAAGCTTGCTATTGAATTGCTGAGTGAAAGGAGCTTTGGTTCACAGGCTAACAAGGACCTTTCCGGCACGCCATTTATCAAAGGTCTATCCCCCTCCCTGACTGCAGTTGAGAAGTTGCAGGCTGTTCATGAATTTGTGCGGTCGAACATTACCTGGAACGAGATCAATTCAAAGTACAGTGAAGAAGGTTCCAAATCAACCCTGGAGAAGAAAAAAGGGAATACCGGCGAGATCAACCTGTTGCTGGTAAGTTTACTGAAAAGTGCCGGTGTGGAAGCTTACCCCCTGCTGGTTAGTGAACGCGATTTTGGGCTTGTAGATACGGCTTATTCTTTTCTGGACCAGTTTAATAAAGTAGTAGCCATTGCTTATGCCGGAGGAAAACAATATGTGTTGGACGGTACCGATAAATCAACCCCTTTCTTTTTGGTTCCCTCTGACCTTGTCAATACTACCGGCTTCCTGGTTGACAAAAAGAAACGTGGTTTTGTGTACTTTACTAATTTACCCGAAAAGCAGCGTGAACTGATCTCTCTCGTCGGTGCTATCCGCGAAGACGGAACCATGCAAACAGATGGCAGGATCAGTCTTTCCGAATACGCCAAACTAGGTAAAGTGCAACGCTATCATTCGGAAAAGGCCCGTTATCTCAATGCGATCGTAAAAGAACATCCCAACCTGAAAATAGATTCCTTTGCAGTTTCGGGATTTACCAATGATTCGGCAGCCCTGCAACAGGACCTGAAGTTTAATGTCAACCTGAAAAAATCAGGCGGTTACTACCTGTTGGAGTATAATTTATTCACCGGTCTGCAGGAAAATCCCTTTATCACGCAATACCGCTTTACTGATATCGATTTTGGCACAAAGTATAGCCTCGTGCTTACCGGCAGTTTTTCACTCCCTCCCTCCCTGGCAGTTGAATCGATTCCTTCGAATAAAAAAATTGTATCCGTTGACAGGTCTATGTCGGCAAGCCGCATAATGGAAAAATCCGGGGACAGGATTCAGGTAAGGGTTCAAGTAGAAATCAATAGCGAAAAATACTTTGCCGATGAATATGAAGATGTAAAAGGCTTTTTTAAAGAGATGGTGGACCTGTTGAATGAACCTGTTCTTTTAAAAGCGAAATAATATGAACCTGAAATTAGTTGTCTTTGTAGGGTTGTTTTTGAACTGTTACACTGGTTTCAGCCAGACGCTGCCCATTTCCCTTACTGCAGACGGAATACCTGAAGAATTGAAAAAAGACGCCAACGCTGTTTTTCGTCTGGACGAAGGAATTCTTGATATAGCATCACCTTCAGAATACACGCTGAGCGTACGACAGGTTGTTACGTTGTTAAACGCCGAAGGTGCACACCACCTGCGCCACCGGATTGGTATTGATAAATTCAACAAAGTAGATTTTGTTGAAATCAGCGTGTACAATGCCCAGGGAAGCCTTGTAAAAAAATACGGCAAAAAAGATTTTGACGTAGAAGCTGCGTTTGATGGCATTTCATTGGTCAACGATGACAAGGTAATGGAACTGTACACACCCGCACCGGGGTATCCCTGTACAATTGATTTGCAATACAAACGCCGCACAACCGGATATATTGAATTACCCAACTGGTACACAAATTTTCACGAAGCGTCTACTGAAGTCTTCCGGTACGAAGTTAAAGTGCCGGCTGCACTGGATGTTCGTCACCGTACCCTAAATTTTTCCATTTCCCCTGCCATAGAAACGGCAGGTAACCTGAAGAAATATGTCTGGGAAGCAAAGAACATCAAAGCACGTAGACTTGAAAGTGAGGGTTTCGAGCCTGCCCGTTATCTGCCACAAGTAGAAGTGGCTCCCAACGAGTTTTCATACGATGGCTACAAGGGTAGCTTTCGATCCTGGAAAGATTTCGGCACCTGGAACTATGCCCTTTACGAAGAAAAAGAAGCCTTTTCACCACAACGCCTGGCGGAGATCAAAGCATTGGTAGCTCACACGCAAAGCCGGGAGGAAAAAGTGCGGATCCTTTACCAATACCTGCAGAAAAACATGCGGTATGTAAGCATTCAACTGGGCATTGGCGGCTTTAAACCATTTGCCGTAAATTTTGTTGACAACAAAAAATATGGCGATTGCAAGGCATTGACCAATTACATGCGGTACCTGCTGAAAGCTGTTGACATTCCCTCCTATCCTGCCCTTATCAATGCCGGGTATAACAAGATACCGGCCGATGCTGCATTTCCTTCTGATCCTTTCAACCATGTTATACTTTGTATACCTGGCCCCAAAGATTCTACCTGGCTGGAATGTACCAGTACCAACAACAAAGTGGGTGAACTGGGTTCTTCTACCGAGAATAAAAAAGCCCTTTTACTGACAGAAGCCGGCGGCATCCTGGTGAACACGCCCAGGAGTGCTTACCAGCGGAATGCTGTAACGACACAGAATACCGTTACCATAACTCCTGATGGCAATGCGTCCATTGGCAATATGACAAGGAGCAGCGGAGATGCCGCTTCATTTTTTCAATATGTAAGCCAGCTTTCGGATGAAGAGCAAAAAGAAATGCTGGTGCAAAACCTGCTCTTTAAAAATCCAGAGGAACTAACGGTAACAACCCCCGCAGAGAATGACGATGTGGTTTTTCGCATTCATCGTTCCTATACAAAATTGTTCCAGTTCAAGGCTGGGAGCAAATTTTTCTACCCGCTCTGCGTTAACAAACTGGCCACTGATAAGGTAAAACCATTTTAGCGCACAATGGATTTTCTGTTTCACTTTCCCTATACCAAATCCGATACAACCGTTTTTCAGTTGCCAGCCCATCATACATTGGAAACTATACCGGGCAATAAAGAAATCACCACCAGGTACAGTTCTTACCAACGCACCTGCAGCTATGACAAAAGCACACACCAGTTAACAACGATCAGCAATCTTACCTTGAAAGATCATATCATTCCTCCTGCAGCCTATGCAACAATGGTTTCCTTTTTCAGAGAGGTCAACGAGTTGGAAGATGAAACCTTTGTGCTTGTGAAAGAGGCCAGGTCAGTGGAAGCGGCTGCGTTCTGAGTCATTGGTTTTTGTACAGCACACGTAGTCCCTGGTTGAATGCGGTCAGGAATGCGGAAGCATGCGTTTCATTGGGTAAAACCCGTTCTTCAATGGTTAGGCCAGCGTACTTGCGATCTTTTATGGTAGCGGTGAATCGCTGCATCAGCGGGATCATTTCCATGAAACCTTCCTGTGCACCAACAGTGATGAAAATCTGTGCAGGCAAGGAGCGGTTTCCTTTCTGAAAAAATGATTCCTCCTGCTTCAGCAAAACATTATTATCCCAGAAAAAAGAAACACTACTAAGCAGGTAGGTATTAAAGAGTGCCGGCTCGGTAACGGCAGCATAGGCACCAAACAAACCACCAAACGAATGTCCGGCTAACCCCCTGCCGGCGGTTCTGTACCGGCTTTCCACAAAAGGAAAGATCTCCCTTTTCAGGACCTTTATAAAGTTTTCCGCACCGCCTGTTTTTACAACCATCTTGATATCGCTTGCCAGCATGTTTTCAAATGCAGTGTCTTTGGTTGGCGTATAATCCGGTGTTCTGAAAACCGTACTGCCCAAGATTGACTTTGTGTGGTAGCCGATGCCAACAATAATGAGATCTTTCACTTCCCTGGTTTCCTGCAGCAACCGGTGCATTTGCTGCATAACAGGAAACATAAAATTTCCATCCAGCACATACAGAACGGGGTAACGGGTCGTATCATCTTGTGAATACGATTGCGGCAAGGAAATAAAGATTTCGTATTCCTGGCCATTGATGCGGGAGGAAAGGTCAAATTTGTTCAACTTGCTGTTGGCAGTTTGCGCCGATACAGAGGAAAAAGCAGCTACAATCAAAAGAAGGAAAAAGAGATTTGCCTTTTTCATATCAGGTATTTTGCTGCAAGTTGGGAGCATTTACCCTACAGAAGAATGACAATATGCTTCAGTTGTTGTTTGGCCCTACTGACCAACCGGTTTGGGCTACTGGATTAGTAATCCAATCCCTTTTGCGGAGAGTTCCTGTTGTTTTCATTTCTTCTAGGTCAAACACCGGAATGCTGCCTGCGTTGCATTCAGATAGCAACGGTCTCTGGCGGATCAAGCGGCATGAACTCTAAGGTCAAAATATACACAGCACCTAAATCCACTGCAGCAATGGTATATGTACTGCAATTCTTACAAAGAATTGTTCACTTGAAATCTGGTTAATAACAATCTGCAGGAATACATTATAAACTGGCTTTCTGCCCTTTAGAACTGACCATTACTGGCCGGTGGCGTAACCACATCGGTGTTGGTGTTTCTGGTGGTATCTGTAGTAACCGAATTGGTCGTATCCCTTGTTTCTTCGGTAGTGGTGGTGCTGTTGGTACATGCCGCCAGGAAAATTACGGAAGCAAACAAACAGAATATGTATTTCATAAGCTTTCTTTTGGCTGCAAGTTACTCCCTGTTGCCGGCCTAAAAAAATTACCTCTTGGAAAGACAAATAATCATGCAGCAGGACTTCACTTTGATGAAAGTGAATAATTATTCATCTGAAGATGTGCATTGCATCTTTTCGGTATGAATTACATTTGGGATTATCTTTTATATTTAAACAAAATAAAGACTCATCATGAACAGAAAACTGCGTATGGGCATGATCGGTGGTGGCAAGGATGCCTTTATCGGCGCCATTCACCGCATAGCCGCCAATATGGATGGATTAGTAGAACTGGTTTGCGGGTCGCTTAGCATCAACAAGGAAATAGCGATCGACAGTGGTCGCACTTTGTTTTTACCAGAAGACAGGATATACACATCGTGGGAAGAAATGTTAGAAAGTGAAAGCCGGCTTCCGGATGGCGTACGCATGGATTTTGTCACCATTGTTACTCCCAACTTTGCGCACTTTGCACCGGCAATGATGGCATTGGAAAAAGGCTTTGACGTGGTGGTGGAAAAGCCAATCACCCTTTCGCTGGAGGAAGCCCTGCAACTAAAAGAAAAGCTGGATGCCACCGGCCGCATTCTCTGCCTCACACACACCTATACCGGTTATCCCATGGTCAAGCAGGCAAGGGAATTGGTAAAGCATGGAACACTTGGCCGCATTAAAAAAGTATTTGTGGAGTATCGCCAGGGATGGCTGAGCAAATTGCTGGAGCGGGAAGGAAACCAGGGCGCCGCCTGGAGAACTGACCCAAAAAAAGGCGGAAAAAGTGCAGTTATGGGAGATATTGGCACCCACGCCTTTAACCTGGCTGAATATATCAGTGGTCTGCAGGTTACAGATGTTTGTGCCGATCTGAATACGATGGTGGAAGGTCGCCAACTGGATGATGACGGCAGTGTGCTGTTGAAATTTTCGAATGGTGCCAGAGGCGTACTGGCAGCTACCCAGGTTGCAGCCGGTGAAGAAAACAACCTGTCCATTAAAGTATATGGCGAGAATGGGGGCATTGAATGGCACCAGCAGGAACCCAATACATTGCTGCTGAAATGGTCTGATAAGCCAACAGAAATCCTACGGGCCGGCCAACCCTATCTCAGTGATATTGCCCGGCACAATTGCCGCACACCAGGTGGACACCCCGAAGGTTACCTGGAAGCATTTGGTAATATCTACCGCAATTTTGTATTCACAGCCGTCGCTAAAAAACTCGGCGCCTCCGTTGACAATACAATTGTAGAATTTCCATCGGTAACAGAAGGGATCAGGGGAATGGCCTTTGTGGAAAGTGTGGTTAGGAGCAGTCAAAGCAATGAAAAATGGACACCTTTCAGCATGGAAGTTCAATAGATTTGTTTCGAAGTAACTCACAAGAAAAAGGTTTCATTTCTGAAACCTTTTTTTCTATACGTACGTTCAAACCTTTGCTGCTATTCTTGATTAACACTGCTCCTGTATGTTTTCGGTTACAGATAACTGTTGCATATTACATTTTTCACTTCCCTAATTTTATTGATGCGGGTTTTTACGCGATGTGGAAAAAATTTTGGCTTTCTACCCCTCCCCCTCTTGCATTTTTAAAAAAACATAGTTTTCTTTGACGCATCCTTTTACCATTACTCATTTTTCAGACCTATAACGGTTCTTCTTTGAGTAACGTACCCATTATCCTTCACCATTTATTGTAAAATCTTCTGTCCTTTTGGAAAGCCGCAAGCGGCAAAGTATTGTTTACAGGTGTAAACCTGTTCGTTTATAATAACTCCTATCCCTTCGAAGAATCATAATCGTTTCAGTATCCCGGAAAAAGCGAAGACAAGTAAACTATCAAATTCGAAGAACACTTTTAAAAACAAACAACGATTATGGTAAAACTCTACTCCGCCCTGAAAAGCAGCATGCTTTTCACCAGCTTAATCCTGGGAGGCAACGCTTTATTTGCACAAGCTCCTATCTGTGGCCCCGTTATTGAAAACTTTGACAACACCAGCGGCAGCACGGCCGGCTTTACGGGCAATTTGACACTTGCCAATAGTGGTGCAGACGGTTACCTGCAGAAAGACCGTGTCATTGCTTCAGTTGTGTACATTGTTAACACGCCTACGTACCAGCTTCCGGCCAACGCCAGCTTTATTGGCTATGGTTTTGCTCTTAATGGTACGCAGCGAGTAGCCCGTGTAGAGGCAAAGATTTCGTACAGGTCTACACTGAATGGCGAAATTGTAACTGTGTTCATAGCCCAATTTGTGCCCTCTTACAACCCGGGTTCATCAACAGCAGAAATATGCCGGGCCGTTTCAACTTCCGACCTTCCTGGTTTCCCTGCCGGCGGTCAGTACCGCCTTCACTTCGAGCTGACGCCAAATACTGGCGGAGGCGTTGTTGGTGAAACCATCACCTTTGATGATTTCCGCACCAACGGACCTTTATCACAAGCGCCGCTGCCAGTGTCCTTTATTGGTTTTGATGCCAAGAAAGTAAACACCTCCGTGCTGCTGACCTGGAAAATCGCCGATGAATTGAATGTGAATCGTTATGAGGTTGAGCGCAGCGAAGACGGCCGCAGCTTTACCAGGATTGGCCAGATCGGGAGCCATGGCAAGGATACTTACACCTTCTCTGATGATGCGCCGCTTACCAGTGCTTACTACCGCATCAAGAACGTGGACAACGACGGCTCCTTTAAGTACAGCACCATTGCCCGCATAGCAGGCGGCAAGAGCTCCATTGTGCTCAGAGCTTTCCCCCAGCCGGTAGCCAACCTGCTGACCCTGCAGCACCCCGCCATTGAAGGTAAAACAATGGTGTCCATCGCCAACGCAGAAGGACGCACCGTGAAAAGCGTACAACCCGCCACCGGCAGCATGCAAACCTATGTGGACATGAGCAGCCTGGGCAAAGGCATGTACTTTATCCGCATCAGCCAAGAAAACGGATCCACCGAAACCCTGAAAATCCTGAAGCAATAATTAGTGAGTACGATTAAAATAGAAAGGCCGGAAGTTTCACTTCCGGCTTTCTTTATTTCGTGCCTAAACGCAATCTGCTATCCTTGCTTACAACAAATTATTTACCTGTGCATACAAAAGGAGTAGGATGGTTTTGGCGTCCTTTATCTCACCCTTTGCAAGCATCTGAACAGCCTGTGTAAACGGCAGTTCTACCAGTTTTACATCTTCTCCTTCTTCGGCAAGGCCACCGCCAGCACTTGTCTTTTGTTCATCGCTGACAGCAGCAATAAAATAATGCACCAACTCTTTGTAAGCCCCGGGAGAACTGTAAGCTTCAAACAGCTTTTCCACCTTCTTCACCTCAAAACCCGTTTCTTCCTTAATTTCCCGGATCATCGTTTCTTCCGGTGTTTCGCCTTCTTCCAGCAGCCCTGCGCAGGTTTCAAGTAACAGACCACTGGCGTTTCCATTCAGGTAGGTGACAACCCGGAATTGTTTGGTGAGCAAAACAGTTCCTTTTTCTTTGTTGTACAACAGCGCCGTAACAGCATTGCCATGATCAAATACTTCCCGCTCCTGGGTTTGCCATTCACCATTTTTTTGCTGTATCGAAAACTCAACTTTTTTTAAAACTGTTTTTTGCTGCGATAGGATCTCTTCGCCATTAATCTTTACCTGTGTCATTTTACCCGTTTGTTTCTATTCTAAAAATCTGCTGTTTACGAACTGCAGCTCAGCATCGAGCAACCTGCCTTTTGGCTGGCCCACTGTGGTCGTTTACCCCACAGTTCCGGGAATACCTCGGTATAAGGCTCCTGAATTGCCTTCTCCAGTTTTCTGAACAAGGCATCATTGCCGTTTTGCAAATCTTCTATTGCCTGGTGCAAAAGGTAATTGCGAAGAATAAACCTTGGATTGGCCTGCTGCATTTTGGCTATTGATTCTTCCCGACTGATTGTACCCGTTGCCAGCCGTTGCTGATAAGATTGTATCCAGCGGAAAAGCGCCTCTGCTTCTTCTTCGCTTAATTCTTTGTAATAGCTTTCGCTGAAATGCGCAACCACCTCGGCTTTTTCTATCTGGTCCGGGGAAAGCGTCATGATAGCCTGATAAAAAATAGTCATATCAGGCTGTACAAGCCGCAGCATTTTTTCCAGTTCATTGAACAGCCCTGCATCTTCCGCCCGCAGGTTATCCAACCCAATTTTATTTCCGATCATGGTATAGTACCGGTTCCAGAACACATCGTCATAGGTGTCGATGATCTTAACCAGGCTTTCCGTATCAGGGAACAGCGGTGCCAGAGCGCCACCCAGGCAGCCCAGGTTCCACTTGGCTACCGATGCCTGCCGACCGAATGCATAACGCCGCCCCGGCAGATCTGTGGTATTGGGTGTAAACAAGGGGTCGTATTGGTCTACGAACGAGTAAGGTCCGTAATCAATGGTCAGTCCAAGTATGGACATGTTGTCTGTATTCATTACCCCGTGTACAAACCCTACCCGCAGCCATTCAACCATCAAAGCAGCCGTATGATCTACTACTTCTTTGTACCAGGTTAAAACTTTATCCTCACCACTGATGTGTGGAAAATATTTTTCGATCGTCCAATCTACCAGTTTGCGAAGGTTTTCTGTTTCGTTTCGGGCAGCAGGCATTTCAAAATTGCCAAAGCGCAAAAACGTCGGCGCCACCCGCATGACGATGGCACCGGGTTCGTACGCCGGATGACCATCGTAAAACATATCACGCAACACCGGTTGGCCTGTGCTGACTAGACCCAGGGCTCGTGTTGTGGGTACACCCAGGTAGTGCATGGCTTCACTCATCAGGTATTCGCGAACAGATGACCGCAAAACAGCTCGTCCATCTGCACGCCTGCTGTAGGCGGTAGGCCCGGCACCTTTCAGTTGCAATTCCCATTTCTCTCCTTTAGAAGTCACCCGTTCGCCAAGTGTGATCGCTCTTCCATCACCCAGTTGGCCCGCCCAGTTACCAAACTGGTGACCGGCATAACAAGCTGCATAGGGATGCATCGTATCGGTAACAAGATTGCCACCTAGTATTTCAATATCCTCTTTTGTTGGCGGTTGCAGTTCCAGTATTTCAGCCATGCTTTCGCTCCAGCCAAGCAGTTTAATGTCGGGCACTGGTGTTGGCATCGCTTTGCTCCAAAACACACCCGGTGTTTGCCGCGGTTCTTGCTTGCCACTGTCGTCACCGGCAAAGCTGTTTACAAATTCATTCCGGAACGATACCTGGTGAAGGGGCTGTTTCATGCTTTTGCTTTTGATCTATGGTCCACGTTGACACTGCCAAAATTGAGGCAGGATAACTGTACTGCAAATCCTTTGCCTTTATTGGAATGTTCATGTCGAAGAACCCTGATCAATCCGGCATCTCAGGAACAAGAAAGAAAGATCAAAGCAGCTTTACAAGAGCAAAACGCTTTATTTAAGCGAGGGCATTTCATCCAGTGTGAGCACATAGTCACTGGCAAACATTTTTTTCCAGAGGTCAAGCGAGTTGTGCGTACTGTTGCGGGTAAAGTCGCCGTACCAGGGCATAAACCAGGACCATGCAGCCTTGTCTTTGCGGAGATTATCCACATCAGGTATAGAACCGACTTCAGAAAGGGTTACCATCTTTTTGCCACCGTACAATGTGTTCATAGCCTTCCATTCGGTTATTTGCGAAGAGTGGTCGCCCTGTTTATACAGGTCCCTTCCTACAATATCAACGTACGAATCGCCGGGGTACCAGGCATTGTCGTTAGGCTCCCTCGTCCAAACCCAGATCAGGTTTTTCAAGCCGTGGTGGTTGACCATGCGGTCGTACATTACTTGGTAGAGCTTCTTACAGGCTTCGGGTCCTTTGGCACCCCACCAGAACCAGCCACCCGCGGCTTCGTGCAGCGGCCGCCAGATCACCGGCACGTTCTGCGCCTGCAATTTTCGTAAAAGGCCGGAAACAAAATCAATATCGCTGATCATAGCCTTGTATTCAGCAGAAGCCGGGTCGTTAATCTTAGACACATCAAAGGTGGTTCCCTGCGGCTTACTGGCTGTTTTGGTGTAAAACTCCTCCGTCGTGCGGGAAGGGTCCCGCCAGTGCCAGCAAAACACAGGAATGCCGTTGCGGTCCCAGTAAGCTTTTGCATCTTTGATCGGCTCTTCATTATCGTACCAGCTGTACCCCCGGTTGCAATGCATAAAATCAAGTCCAACAATCGCCGGTTCTTTTCCTGTATTTGTCTTTAGCCACGCAGTTTCGTCAAAGCTTTTCAGTGTCATTACCCCGGAAAGAATCTTTTTTCCGTAATGTTCACGTAAGAACTGATACAGGTTGTTTGCTTCCTTGGTGGGATTGGCCGTTACCAGCCTTGGGTTGATCGTGTACGCCGGCGGCTCAGGGGGTGCCGGGTTTTCTGGCACCGGCGCCGGTGTGCTGGCGGGTGCAGTATTTTTTGCACAGGAAAGAAAAACAAACAGCATCCACATGGTGCTTATGCGGCAGAACAAATTTTGCATACAGCTATTTTACATACCACTTGCAACCTGCTTGCACCTTTTCAAAAGCAATTGGCATATTACCCGTGCAAGAGGCATCCTGCCAAAAATAGCTGTGTGCCGAAAACGACACCGATACATTTTTAGCTATTCGTCGTATTATTTTCTGTAACCGGCACCAGCGCAATTAGAATAAGATTGGGTAAAATTTGGAAGGCCAACATTCGGCCTTATAATACTTTCTTAACCTTATTCGTATCACCGTACCGGATACGGTTCTGTTTACCGGCTAATTTTTCTCATTTATCTCGGGCCCTATGTAAGACCAAAAAGATAAATTATTTTCGCTGGCCGTCTTGTTGACAACCGATCATTGCAACCAACCAAGACAACTGCGTACATGATAAAAATAGCTTCCGTTCTTTTTCTCTTTATGGCTTTATGCTGTTGTGCGCAGGCGCAGGTAATCGCCAACTTCACCGTTGATAAAACGGGTGGCTGTTCTCCCCTGCTCGTACAGTTCACCAATACCACCACCGGGGCTTCGGCTACTGCCAGCTACCACTGGGACTTTGATAACGGCAATACGTCAACGCTCAAAAGTCCGGGTGCCATATTTACGGAAGAAAAAAGCTATTCGGTAAAGCTGACGGTAAAAGATGGCAACCAGAGCACCACGAAAACAACAGTGATCACCGTTTACAAAAAGCCCACCATTGATTTCGCTGCTTCGCTACAAAAAGGCTGTGCACCGCTACCGGTAAACTTTACCGCCAACGCAACGGCGGGTGATGGCAGCATTGCCGGTTATGAATGGGATTTTGGTGATGGGTCCACTGACAAAAGCACATCCGCCCTGATTCAACATACCTATAATTCAGCGCAAAATGCAACCATTTCGGTAACGGTTTCCAACAGCTTTGGTTGCTATGAAACTCTTACCAAAACAAATGTGGTAGACATCAAAGAATCGCTGATTGCTGATTTCTCTGCACAAAAACAGGTGCTGTGCCGCGAAACCGACCCGGTTCAGTTGAATAATGAAAGCAAGGGGCCGGGAACACTTACTTATTTATGGGAGTTTGGCGATGGCAAAACGTCAACAGAAAAGAACCCACAACATGTATTCAACAAAAGGGGCATTTATACCGTAACCCTAACGGTCAACAGTAACGAGGGCTGCACCAGTAGCCTTACCGCCACTAATTACCTGAACGTAGCCAACTTTACAAGTGATTTTACCGTACCGACACCCGTCTGCCAGGGTGCATGGGTTGAGTTGAAAAATAACAGTACCCCAAATCCGGCAAGTACTACCTGGGAAGTAGATGGCCAGCCGGCTTATGCCTATACCAACTCGCTTTTTACAACTTTTTATACAACTGGTACCCATACGGTAAAACTGCAAAACACCTTTGGCGACTGTATTGATGACATTACAAAAACCATCGTTGTAAAAGCACCGCCGGTACTGAAAGGGTTTATTGCTGAACCCGAGAGCGAATGTGGTGCGCCTGTTCTGGTAAACTTTAAAGACACGACGGCCGGTGCTGTAAAATGGAAGTGGAATTTTGATAATTACAACACCATGTCAACGTTGCAAGCGCCTTCGCAGCTTTACGGCTATGACAATGGTTTTTGGGTACACCTTGAGGTAGAAAACGCCGATGGCTGCAAGGCCGCCATCGGACAGCCGCTTTATATTTCCAAACCTTCTGTGGTAATCACCTCCCCGCAGCAGGCAGGCTCCGGCGAAGTGCTATCCTGCGGACCCGGAACCTTTACCTTCCAGGCCAACAGTTCGCAGCCAATCACTTCGTATCGCTGGAATTTTGGCGACGGCGCTACTTCCACTGAGGCAGCACCCGCGCATACCTATTCCACTGCTGGCGACTACAGGGTAAGTCTTCAATACACCACCACCAGCGGCTGTACGGGAACAGCTATTATGAATTACAGCGTGGTGATCCGCAACAAGGTCAAAGCTGATTTCGAGTTTTCGCAAACGCAGATCTGCGGGAACACACCTGTGACGATCACCAACAAATCGGGCGGTACGGTTTATTACCAATGGGACTTGGGCAATGGTTATTTTTCAGCCCATACAGGACAATACCATTCGTTTACACACCAGTTCCAGCAAGAGGGTGTGTATGACATCGGGTTGATTGCAACGGATATGGTATGTGCCGACACGATCGTAAAAAAAGCCTATGTAAAAGTATCTCCACCCTTTCCCAAGATTGCCGGTTTTACCAATACCTGCGAAGGCACTCGGGGCCTGGTTAGCCTGCAGCAAACCTCCCGGCAGGCAGAAACCTGGCACTGGGATTTTGGCGATGGTACAACACAATCCTTCACAACGGATCAGCGGGAGGTGCAACACACCTATACCAAAACAGGGATGTACAAAGTTGTGCTAACCACCACCAACGGGCAATGCACGGTGAAAGACTCACTTAATGTACCGGTATTGCTAAAACAATCACCGGTATTAACTGCAGATAAAGCTGAAGTATGCAGCCGCGATGATTTTTTAAAACTGACGGTTTCCAACCTGGAAAAAAACCCAAATCCTTATAGCTGGTACTACGGTTATGGGTATGGTGACTGGCATCATACCGATGGCAGTTGGGCACCGGGCAATGCATCCGCCGGGGATCTTTCGCAGATACCGTACACAATGACACTCTGGAATTTCAACCCGGGAAAAGAAGGGTTGCGAACGGTCGTTACTTCCTACTATTTCGGATGCCGGGATACTACCAACTGGATACCTTTAAAAATCAAAGGACCAATTGCTTCCTTTAGAACGGTCAGCAAACCTTGCCAATTAGGTAACGTTGTTTTCCTGAAAGATAATTCTGTTGGTCAAAACGGAGTGCCTATCCGGCAGTGGGAATGGAATTTTGGAGACGGGCAGGTTGCCACCTATACCAACAATGCCGAGATCAGCCACACCTATGTTTGGCCTGGATCCTACTGGGTAACACTAAAAACTACCGACGCGGATGGCTGCAGTGCGTTTTACCAAAGCTATGTGGATGCACAGGACAATGCATTGAAAGCATCTTTCACTTCATCTGCTACTACTATTTCGCCGGGCACCACCATCACTTTCCAAAACACTTCTGCGACGTCAGAGCCTTCCCATACGCAGTACAAATGGATCTTTAGCGACGGCACAGAAGCAACAACCCATGACGCTGCAAAAAGCTATTCCCAGCCGGGAGTGTATACAGTGAAACTGGTCGCTACCAACACAACGAGAGGCTGTGCCGATACGGCTACGGTGACGATTACCGTGAAATATGTCAATGCTGCCTTTACCTTTAATTCGGCTGTTATCACGGCATCGCAATGTCCGCCGGTAAGGGTACAATTCACCAATATCTCTTCCAACATCAGCCGAATTGAATGGGATTTTGGCGATGGTACTACCTCGCGGAACTTCAATCCAAGTCACCTCTATACAAATCCCGGCAAGTACATTATTACCGTAAAAACTTACAGTGATAACGGTACTGTGTATACGACAGTGGATTCCGTTTTTATCAAAGCACCAACGGCCACACTTGCTGCCGACCGGTACAGCGGTTGCACAGCACAAACCATTTCTTTCAGTGCTGACGGAAACGATGCAGAAAAATATTGGTGGGATTTCGGCGATGGGACGGTGACACAGGCAACAGCCAATACCATCTCACATTTTTACCAGGCTGCAGGCAGCTACCAGCCAAAGCTGATGGTCAGTAATGCCAGCGGGTGTACAGCCGCTGTTCTTTTGGACGATAAGATAGTAATCGATGCGCTGCAAGCCGGTATAAAGGATCTCCCATCCTACCTGTGCACACCAAAAACAATCCTGTTCGAGCCCACCACCAGCGGGGTTTCAACCCACACAAATCTCAACTATCACTGGAATTTTGGTACCGGTGTTCCCGGTGATACATCGAACCTGGAAAAAGCAAGTTTTTCATTTACACAGCCGGGCAAGTATACCGTTCGCTTAACAGTAGAAAGTAATACAGGTTGCCGAAAAGAAGTTACAAAAACCATTGAGGCATTTGAAGGGCTTGGTGCTATGGTCACCGGACCCGATGAAATTTGCCAGGAAAGCACGGTGCAATTTACAGGCGCCACCTTGCTGGCCGGTCAGCCGCAATGGACCTGGATTTTTCATGATGGCACAACCGTAAGTGCCCAAAACCCTCCGGCAAAAACATACAATCAGGCCGGCAATTACCCTGTTAAACTGGTGGTGAATAACAATGGCTGCCAGGATACTGTCACGAAAATGCTAACCGTGAATGCCAAACCTGTCAACATCCTTACCACGCAGGAAGCGATCGTATGCAGGGGTTCGGCCTATACATTGTCGGCAACGGGTGGTACGACTTACCAGTGGTCACCGGCAACAGGTCTGAGTGCCACAACCGGAAACACTGTGTTGGCAGCACCTTCGCAGGATATTACTTATTCGGTAACAGCAACCACGGAGAAAGGATGCAGCCATACAGAATCGATCCGGCTGAAAGTGGCGCAACCTTTCACAGTGCAACTGGCGCCGGAAACGCAGGTTTGTACTGGCAGTACGGTTAGCCTTTCGGCTTCAGGGGCAGCATCGTACCAATGGATTGGGAACACCGCAGGCCTCAGCAGTACAACTATCAGTAACCCGATTGCCCGCCCGGTTGCCAATACTTCCTATACCGTGGTTGGAAAAGATGCCTTCCAGTGTTTCACAGATACGGCAACGATCAAGGTAAGCATACAACCCTTGCCCACAGTGGATGCCGGTCCCGCACTTGAAGTGTTAGCCGGTACAGGGGGCAGACTGCAACCTACCACCAGCAACGATGTCGTCTCCTGGAACTGGACACCCGGTGATTATCTCAGTTGCACCACCTGTCCGGCACCGGAAACTAAGCCATTCCGTTCCCTGACGTATACCGTTACGGTTCAGAACAGTGCCGGTTGCTCCGCTTCGGACACCGTGTCGGTAGGCCTGCTTTGCAGCGGCTCCCGCATTTTTATACCCACATCCTTCACGCCGAATGCGGATGGGAAGAATGACCGCTTCCGCATCAGGGCCGAAGGAATAAAAGAAGTGAAATCATTCCGCATTTATAACCGTTGGGGTGAGTTGATTTTTGAACGAACCCGTTTTGCAGCCGATGATGTCAATGGTGCATGGGATGGTAAGCTGAAGGGACAAAGGGTGCCGGAAGGAACCTATGTTTACGTTGCTGAACTATCCTGTAACGACCAGGTATTCCAGCACAAGGGAACCGTTACGGTGGTTTATTAGAACATAAACGATAAACAAAGGATTGAAAGGATATTTTATGTTAGCATCGGAGTAATTCTTCTAATACACGATACAACACGTTTTCTTTCGATAAAATACCTCGCAGAGCAATGGCAAAAGAATCTGCCCCAATACTACCATTCATTGCCGGAAAAGAGTATTTTGGTGGCTGCAACCTTAAAACCCTATACCATGCCTTCTATCAGTGGTAAAACAGCTGTACAAATCGATGAAGAGATCCTTACGTATCTGCAAACGGAAGAAGAACGAACAACGATTGTGCATTGCCAGTTGCATTCTCCTTATCCCACACTGGCCCGCATCTGGAACTCAACTTTTCTTGTGGAAGAAGACGGACGAAGGGTGCCCTTGGTAAAAGCCTTCAATATTTCCATGGCACCGGATTGGACCTGGTTTGTTTCGGGTGATGGTTTTGTGCAATTTACCCTGCTTTTCGAGGGTTTAAGCAAGGGCTGCAAAATCTTCCATCTTATGGAGATCATCGATGAACCGGGAGGATTTTATTCCGGTAAAATCTGGCGCAACCAAACCGATGTTTACAAAGTAGAACTGTCGTTCTGATCATTCTAAATTTCCAAATTCATCCTGCTTGAAAAGGCAAAGGGCTGCCGAAGCAACCCTTTACACATTTTTGCATTCAAACTTAAATAACAGGTATGATCAGGCAACTTTTGCTTCAAGCTCCAATTCAGCTTCCACTTCAGCTGATTTCACGGTTTTGATAATGCGGGCAGCAACTTTGTACGGATCGGCAGCACTGTTCGGACGACGATCTTCCAGCCATCCTTTCCAGCCTCTATCTACCGTTCCGATGGGGATACGAATAGATGCGCCACGATCAGAAACGCCATATTTAAAATCGTGAATAGCGGCTGTTTCGTGTTTGCCGGTCAGGCGAAGGTGGTTATCGGGTCCGTAAACCTCGATATGTTCTTTAACCACCGGACGGAAGGCCTCGCAAACCTGTTCGTACACTTCGCGGCTGCCGCAGGTACGCAGGAGGGTATTGGAGAAGTTGGCATGCATGCCGCTTCCGTTCCAATCCAGGTTTCCGAGCGGTTTGCAATGCCAGTTGATGGCGATATTGTACTTTTCACCGATTCTTTCCAGCAGGTAGCGGGCAATCCAAACCTGGTCGCCGGCTTCCTTTGCCCCTTTGGCAAAGATCTGGAACTCCCACTGGCCGGTAGCCACTTCGGCATTGATTCCTTCTACATTCAGGCCGGCATCCAGACAGGCATCCAGGTGCTCTTCTACCATTTGACGGCCGAATGCATTGCGGGCACCTACCGAACAGTAATACGGCCCTTGGGGTGCAGGATAACCGCCTTCGGGGAAACCAATCGGTTTTTCAGTTTCAGGATTCCAGAGGAAATATTCCTGTTCAAAACCAAACCAAAAATCGTTATCGTCATCTTCTATCAGGGCACGGCCATTGCTGATGTGAGCTGTTCCGTCGGGGTTCAAAACTTCGCACATCACCAGGTAGCCGTTGCGGCGCTGCGGGTCCTTAACAATATATACCGGTTTCAACAGACAATCGGAGGAACCTCCGGGGGCCTGTTCCGTTGACGAACCATCAAAACACCAAAGAGGGCAATCTTCCAGCTTACCGGAGAAATTTCTCTCAATTTTGGTTTTGCTGCGCAGGCTTTGAATCGGCTTGTAACCATCGAGCCAGATGTACTCAAGTTTTGCTACTGACATAATTTTTTCGATTTTGTTTATTTGTTTTGTTCCCTTGCTGCTGACAGGCATTTTGCAATGCGTTTTAGTGGCAGTGATAATTTGGTATCCATAAAAAAAGACACTGCCTGAACCCCAGGTAACTACCCGGTTGTTAGCAAGCAATGTCTTTTCGTTGGCCTAAATTAGAAAAACCAAGTTATAAAATACAAATATTATTTTTCATAATGTGAATTCCTACATGAAATATCTCTTTTTTGCAAGGCAGAAATGATGGTTTTTGAATAAAAACCAATCCGCATTACAGATTTCTTAATTTGAAATTACCCCTGGGGTTCAAATTAATTTTATTTTTATTTCAATCTACCTGCTAAATTATTCAAACAAAAAACGTGCTGCCTTCTGCGGCCAGCACGGTTATAGAAAAGGTGATGTTTATTATTTCAGCGTAAAAGCAGCTTCTTTCACATCAGATGAATTGGTACCAATATAGAGGGTAAAAGCACCGGGTTCGGCGACCCATTTTAGATCGGAATTAAAGAATTTAAGATCTTCCTGCGTAATACGAAAAGTTACATCCCGGCTCTCCCCCTTCTTCAGGGCGATCTTTTGAAAGCCTTTCAGCTTTTTCACCGGCTGTGTAACAGAAGCCACCCTGTCCCAGATATAAAGCTGCACTACTTCTTCGCCATCGAAATTACCAGTATTAGAGACTCGAACCGTAGCTGTGATGGGCTGCGTCGCAGTCATCGTGTTGCTGCTCAATTTGATATCGCCATAGCTGAATGTGGTGTAGCTCAGTCCATAGCCAAAAGGAAACAGCGGGCTGTTGGGAGCGTCCAGGTAATTGGAGCGGAACTTTTGCGTCGGGGCACCTTCAGGCTGGGGGCGACCTGTGCGTTTATGGTTGTAATATATCGGGATCTGGCCTACATTTCGCGGGAAGGTCATGGTAAGTTTACCCGAAGGGTTGTACGCACCGAACAAAACGTCTGCAACGGCGTTACCGGTTTCGTGACCACCAAACCAGGCTTGCAAGACGGCTGTGGATTGGGCCACCTCTTCAGAAATCGTCAGCGGACGACCACTCATCAGCACCAGCACCACCGGCTTGCCGGTTTTGGTGAGCGCATCCAGCAGGCGCTTCTGACTGGCCGGCAAACTAATATCCGTGCGACTGGCCGCTTCCCCGCTCATTTCAGAAGCTTCGCCCAAAACAGCCACCACCACATCAGCGGAGTTGGCAAGGGCTACTGCTTCATCAATCATCTGTTGTGGTGTACGACTGTCGACAGAAACTTTTTCGCCAAATACATTGGCCATTTTTGCCAGGGCTGTGTCATCCGTAATGTTGGCGCCCTTTGCATACAGAACATTTACGCCGCTGCCCCCAACGGATTTCATTCCATCCAGAATAGGAATAGAGGTTTGTGCATTACCACTCACCGCCCAGGTACCCAGCATGTTGTTGCGATCACTGGCCAGGGGACCCACCAGGGCAATGGTGCCGCTTTTTTTGAGGGGAAGAACGGCATTGTTGTTTTTCAGGAGCACCATTGATTTGGTGGCAAACTCCCGGGCCGCTGTCCGTTTGTCGGCTGTCAGCACTTCCCGTGTTGCACGGTCGGTGTTGATATAACGGTAAGGATCATCAAACAATCCCAGTTTATACTTTGCTTCCAGTACACGGCGGCAGGCGTCATCAATTTCTTTTTGCGTGATCTTTTTTTCCTGCAACGATTTTTTCAGCGTCGTAAGAAAGCCTTCTCCCACCATGTCCATATCCACACCGGCTTTTAAGGCCAGTGCCGACACATGCTGCAGGTCACCAAAACCATGATCGATCATTTCATTGATGCCGGTATAATCCGTTACCACAAATCCTTTGAAACCCCATTGCCTGCGCAGCAGGTCTGTTACCAGCCACTTGTTGGCCGTGGCCGGAATACCGTCGATCTCGTTGAATGATGTCATGACACTGCCCACACCGGCATCCACAGCAGCCTTATAAGGGGGCAGATAGTATTCATACATCTGGAGCCTGCTCATGTCAGTGGTATTGTAATCCCGTCCGCCCTCAGCAGCGCCATACAGTGCAAAATGTTTTACGCAGGACATGATGGTATTGTTGGCGGTCAGGTCTGTGCCCTGGTAACCCTTTACCATGGCACGGGCAATCTGGCTGCCCAGGTAGGGATCTTCACCGGCACCTTCGGCCACCCGGCCCCACCGCGGGTCACGGGAAATATCCACCATTGGTGAAAAGGTCCAGCTAAGGCCATCAGCCGATGCTTCCACCGCCGCGGTTCTTGCGGTTCTTTCGATCATGGGCATATCCCAGCTGCAGGAAAGCGCCAGCGGAATGGGAAAGGTTGTTTTGTAACCATGAATGATGTCGGACCCGAAAATTAGCGGGATCTTCAGCCGGCTGCCATTTACAGCCAGGTCCTGTGCCTGCTTGATTTTTTCCACACCTATCACACCAAACAATCCACCCACATTCCCCGCTTTGATCTTGGCTTCCACATCTGTGCTAACCACTGCACCTGTGGGGATACCACCGCCCGGTGTAACCAGGTTCAACTGACCAATCTTCTCATCCAGCGTCATTTGCCGCATCAGGTTCGTGACGAACGTATTCATCTTTTGCGTAGCGGACGGCTGCGCAAAAACCTGCTGAGTAAAGAGCAATAACGCTCCATAAACGATCTTTTTCATCATGCTTTCAATTTTTGTCTGAATATTTAATTTCACTTCACTTTTTGTTAGCTATCCTACTCCACTTTCATCACTTTCGTCCGTTCCGATACGCCATTTTCGTTAATAGCTTCTATCTGGAAGTAGTACGGCACCTGGCTATCCATGCTCTTCATCCAGTATTCATTGTTGGAGTGCACCATGATACAGGTGTATAGTTTATCAGGCGCTGTTCCGTAATAGATATTGTAAGCAAAAGCATTGTCAACCGGTTTCCATTTCAGGAACGCACTGCGCTTGTCTTTTTCAGTGCGCAGCACCACAAACCCTTCAACTGTTTCCGGCTTCGAACCATTGCCGTGCCCAAACACCCGTAATCCACTGATGGCAAATTTACCGGTTGGCATCTGTACATTTTCCAGCCGGATGTACCGGGCCTGCACCGGTTTTTCCAGTTCCACGTAATCATGCGGAACATCCTTTTTGTTTTTGCTTTTATCCACCAGCATATTCCACTTTTTTCCATCCACCGAATACAACAACCTGTATTGGTGATACTGGTTATTGAACTTGCCCAGGCGGTTGCTGTCCACATCCTGGTCGGCATAATTGATCTGCACAGCATTTACTCGTGATACAGTTCCCAAATCTGATTGAATCCACTCGCCGGCATTTCCTGTTTTTGCACTCCAGTAGGTTTTGGTGAGTTCATCCACTGCCCCATTGGGCAGGTAACCTCCCAATGTAGAGGAAACCTGTACAGGCTTATTATAGTTCAACAACATCCAGCCGGTGAAGTAACGGGAAGGTGCATATTCATTTGCCTGATTTTTGTCAACTGCCGAAGGAATATAGTGCGGATAATCGCCAAAAGCGGTGTTGCACCACATGCGGCCATCCTTATCAAAACCGGTTGGCCACATACCCAACCTGCGCTCAAACGTATTTTTAACTGATACTACAGTGGTAGCAATGTGCCACCAATCGCCGTTGTTATCAGGAAAGGTTGCACCATGCCCTGCGCCTCTCACATAGCCACCTAATTTCATGCTCAGCGGATCAGAGGCCGGCGTCCAGGGACCAAGTGGCCCATCTCCTACCAAAAGGCCATCGGCGTACCCGCTGAATTCTGTTCCCGGTGCCCCGTACTGCAGGTAGTATTTGCCGTTATATTTTGTCATGTGCGAACCTTCAATAAAGGGATCGAGAAAGGTATTGTCCATGTGCTCGCCGAAACGCTGCCAGCCATAACGCCAGTGTTCCAGCACATACATTTCCTTGCGGGTGCCAATGGGCTGAAAGGTTTTCCGATTCAGCTCAATGCCATACATGGGCCATTTGTTGCTGCTGCCATTGTACATGTACAAACGGCCATCATCATCCGTAAAAAAAGAAGGATCCCAGCCGCCGATTTCAAATGAATCCACCAACGGCTTCCATTCATTGGCCTTCGGGTTCGTACTCATCCAAATGGAGAAATTACTGGTGTAGGTAGAGCCAAACACGATCATCGTGTCGCCAATAATTCCTACACCCGGGGCACAGAGTTCATCGTAAGTACCGGTATTCCACGGACGCAAAAAGCGACGGGAAACATAATTCCAGTTGAGCAGGTCGGGACTCCACCAATAGCCCCACTGGTTGGTGCTGAAAAGGTAGTAATCGCCTTTGTAATTGACCACAACCGGATCGGCCGTTGCACGGTGCCGCCCCCAGTTGGCAAAATTGGGAATAGGCGTATAGCCGTAATCAATATTAATAGGATTGCAATAGGTTTTTTGCTGCGCATCTGCATGCGAAAAAGCAAAAACAAAAAAGAAAAAAAGAAACAGTGTTTTCAATCGGTTCATCATCTGTGCTACTGTTTTTTGCGGGTAAAGAAAATATGGTCAAGGCTCCACTGGCCCGGACCGGTAAAAATGAAAAGAACTGCCAGCAATACAAAAAGAAACGGGTGCTGATCATCGGTAAAAATTTTCCCGCTTCCCATCAAAAAGCAAACAGTAAGCATGGTAACGGCAATGAGCAGTGCTGCCGGGCGGGTGAAAAGCCCCAGTACCAGCAAGATACCGCCTGCCAACTCAGCTCCTTTGCCCAGATATGCCATCAGGACAGGCGCCGGAAAGGTAAGATCGGATAGCCATTGCCCGTAGCCCCTAATTTTTTCAGCGTCGAAAAGCTCCATTCCATGATAGATCATGAGCACTCCTGTAATCATCCGCACCAGGGCTAATCCTGCATGTTGCAGGTAAGGTTCGGCGGAATAAAAAGGGTTTGGCATAGCGGCAATCGTTTAGATGGATTATACAACATTCGGCTGCAATGCAGCAATGTTTTTCCAGTGATCAGTCTTTTATATACGGTGACGTAAAACCCAGTTTCTTCAGCCCCTGCTGCACTTCGGGGCAGCTCATAAAAAGGTTCCAGAGCAAGCCACTGCGGTGATTTTCCATCATCACTACAATAGGTCCCTGGTCGATAGCCAGGTATTTTTTCGGGTACCAGTTGTGATGGATGGAAAATGCATCGTAAAAGCCGAACGGTCCGTAGATGCTGTCGCGAAAATTGGTGTACCAGTTGCGCAAGGCCCGCATGGATTGTTCCGGTGTATACGGCATTGACGATAATGCTGCAGTTGGCGAGATCACCCCCTGGTCCTCTTCGCCAGGAGCATGGGCTGCATAAAAGTTTACCGAATAACTTGCCGTCAGCCCCCAGTTGTCTGGACCATACCCCTTGAATCCTTTTGGATTGGCTACACACCAATCATAGTTAATGAGGGTATGTGCCTTGTTGTGCTCCCAGTAATCAGCGTACCGGTCTTTCAACCCGCGGGGATCAAGACCAAGAAAAGAATAATGTGCCCAAAACAGCGGCCCGCCGTATTTTGATCCTCCCTGGTGAGCCAAGGGTAGTTTTTGTCCAAAAGCTTCTGTACTGTCTTTTATTTTACCCTTCATAGCCCAACCTTCATGATAGACTTCAGCCGGCACACCATGCGTTGGTGAAGAAGCCGCCAGTATGTACATGATGAGGCACTCGTTATAACCTTTTACCGCAAAGTTCATGTCCCAGCCAAACTTCGGGCTCCAATGCCAGTACAATACATTCTCCCCACCCTTTCGGTACCAATCCCACTCCACTTCTTTCCAAAGTTTATCTATGCGTTGTGCCAGGACTTTTTCGTTTTCATTGCCGTCCTTGAAATATTGCCGCACGGTTAAAAGGCCCTGTATCATGAAAGCCGTTTCTACCAGGTCGCCACCATCGTCTTTACTGCTGAACGGTTTTGTATTTCCTGTTTCGCCGTTCCACCAGTGCGGCCAGGCGCCGTGAAAACGGTCAGCAGTTTCCAGGAACTTTACAATTCGTTCCATCCGTTCCAGACCTTGTTCCCTGGTAATAAACCCCCGTTCTATGCCCACCAGGATCGCCATCACACCAAAACCACCGCCACCGCTGGTGATGATCATTTTGTCGTTTTCGGGATAAACATTATCCATATGGTAACGTTCCCTGGCCAGGCCCGAGTTGGGCTCGGCACCTTCCCAGAAATAGTTAAACGTGGTGCGCTGCACATCGGTGTACAGCCTTTCATCCGCAGCAGAAAATTGCACAACATCTTTCGAGAGGCTTTTGCCTGAAAGGCAACCGGTCAACAGCAGCAAACAAGATCCGGCAACGACAAATATGTTTTTTTTCATGTGGTTCTCTGATTAAAAGTGCGGACTGGAGAATCCTAACGCCTTCATGCCCGCTTTTACTTCCGGTGCACTCATAAATAAATTCCACAGCAATCCGCTCCGATGGTTTTCTATCATAACAATGATTGGTCCCTGGTCAATGGCAAGAAACGAATTGGCAAACCAGGCATTGTGCAGCGAAAAAGCATCAACAAATCCATACTCTCTCCAGATCTTATCTCCCAGTACATAATAAAAAAACTTTAAAGCTTTCATCGATTCGGTGGGTGTATAGGGAAACGAAGACAGGGCCGCTGTGGGTGCAATCACACCTATATCATTGGTAGGTGAAGAGGCCGTGTAGCCGTTTTGAATATCACTGGCTGTTAGTCCCCACGTAGAATCGCTGTAACCAAAAAACTTATTGGGATTGGTGATGCTGTGTTGGTGGTTGATGCGGGCATGGTTCTGGTTCTGGGTGAGGTAGGATGCCGCATAGGCATCGCTTAGCCCTCTCGGGTCGATACCCAAAAACGAATAATGCGACAAAAACAAAGGTCCGCCATAATCGGGCCCCAAAGGCAGCTGTATGCCATAAAAGGTTTTACCATTACGCATACCGCCATTGGAGGCCCAGCCATTATCGTAAACAATTTTTGGAATGGCATGCGTTGGTGACGATGCCGCCAGAACATAGGTGATCAGCCCCTCGTGCCAGCCTTTGATCTGCATATGGATAGCCCACTCATGGTTCGGGCTCCAGTGCCAGTACAGGGTGTTTTCTCCTCCCTTCCGGAACCAGTTCCAGTCCACCCTTTCCCAAATGGCATTGATATCATTGCGTACTGCTGTTTCTGCAGCATTGGTACCGGTAAAATATTGGCGTGCCGTTAGAAGCCCCTGCATCAAAAAGGATGTTTCCACCAGGTCGGCACCATTATCCTGCGCACTGAACGGCTGCACCACACCCGTTGTTCCGTGAAGCCAGTGCGGAAAAGCACCTTTAAAGGTTTGTGCTGTATTCTTTAAAAATGAAACAATGGTTTGCATACGTTGCAGTCCCTCAGCTTTGGTGATAAAGCCCCGGTGGATGGCGGTTACAATGGCCATAATGCCAAAGCCGGATCCTCCGGAGGTAACCACATCGCCGGAAGTATTCCGCTCCCGTGCAAGTCCACTAACAGGATGAGCAAAATCCCAGAAGTACTTAAACGTTTGTTTTTGCACAAGCGTCAGCAGGCTGTCGTCGGTGATTACAGGGAATTTGCGGGAAGAATCAATTGATGTCAGAAACCGAATGGTTGGTGAAGCTGTGAGGCCTCCGCCATTGGATGATTTTAATGAAGTGGCAACCACTACTTCGTACTTGGTAATGTGTTCCAGCGGTTCGTCAGGTGAAATAATGACTGTATTGTCGCCAGATGCATAGGCAGCGGTTGTTTTAACCGAACTACCATTGCTTTTTTTGAGGATGATAGACCCGGCAACGCTGGTACGACTGATCGGTGCAGTAAAATTTAGTTCGATAACAGGCTTTACGGAGATATCAAAGTTGATTTCCTTCGATACCTGGTTATTGATCTTCCATGACTGAATGAGGAAGTTGGTCGGAGTTGGCGCAGGTGGCTGAGGACTATCTCTTTTGCTGCAATACGAAAAAAGCAATAGTAAATGAACTAGGGCAAAAAGAAGTAATCCTGGATTGGCATGGACTAACGTTTGCCTCATGGTTACTCATTCATTTTGTAAAAAATCAGGTTGCTGTTGTTGGAAGCTACGCACAGGGTTGCTGTTTGCCCCTGTGTACGCAGCCACTTCAGGTCTCTCACTTGACCTTTCACAGAGTATAGACTGGGCTGATGAACAGGCAGAATACTTCCATCCCTTTTTACTGTAAACATAGCCAAGGGTTGCGCATCGTACCTTCCTTCGTAAGGAATAACATCATAAAAATTACCACCGCTGATAAAAAGCGATTCACCATTTTTTTTGAACAGTTTCTGAAACGAAAATACCGGGGCTAACTGCAATTCAGTAGGCAGGTCTCTGATGGCGAATCCACCCTTGCCATCTCCATAGCAAACCACAGAACCAAGCCGCTCTGCCATGTAAGGTTTTACTTGATCAGTAAAGCCATAATAGGCATCCTTCATCTCAAGCCCGGCAAATTCATTATAATACAGATAATGCTTTTTCAGAACAGGCAGCGAACGTTCCGCTTCGTCTTTGGCCAGGAAGGGATATTCTTTCCCATCAATGGTGTAAGAAAGCAGATGGTCTACCCTGCCATTCTTGTCGAAATCGGAAACATACATTCTGACCGGTCCGTTTTTACCACTCCAGAACTTGTTGTTCCAACCCCAGTTGCCCAACAGTAGGTCGGTATTGCCATCACCATTCACATCATCACAATAAATTGTCTGCCACCAACCCGTGGAAGCCGGTAGATCGGTTCGCTGAAAGCTTCCTTTTTTATTTAAAAAGACGACAATGGGCATCCACTCACCGGAAACCACCAGGTCATCCCAGCCATCATTGTTTACATCTGCAAAAGCGGATGATGTTACAAGGCCTACTTTTTCCAGCGCAATCTTGTTTTGTGGTGCCTCGGTAAACTTCCCCTTTCCGTCGTTTAACAAAAGATAAGAAGTTTGGGGAAAGCCGTAGGCGTGGGCATCTGCCAGCGTTCCTACAAAAAGGTCCGTATCACCGTCCTTGTCAACATCTGCGGCTGATACTGTTGATTTATTGGCAAAGATTGTTGGCAAATGCGCTGATGTTTTCACCAGCTTTCCCTTGCCATCGTTTAAATATAAACGGTCAAGCAAAGCCATGTCCTTACCAGCGGCTTCATTACCGCCACTGACGACGTATAGATCTAATTTTTGATCACCATTGGCATCAAAAAAAATGGCATCTACATCCTCGCACCCGGCATCTGCCAGGAACATTTCACTGTCCGATGGCCGAAACGATCCGTTGGCAACCTGTAGAAATAACGTACCTGCCTGTCCTTTTGCGCCGCAGGCATACAAATCTTCCAGACCATCACCATTTACATCACCCACCGCAATTTTTGGCCCACGGGTCGATTGCGCATGCGGGATCAGGTATTGCATATTAAAATCAACAAAGTCATTTTCCTGATGTTTCCAGTCTGCCGCCTGCTGGTTAACGAGACTTAATATTTCTCTTTGGGGTGGAAAGAAAGTTGGAAAATCAAATTTGCCGGAGGAACCTTTTTGCTGTAGAACAAGTTTTTGATTGCCGGTTATATTTTTTAATACCTGAAAACGCTGGTCAGGCCATACCACCAGCAGGCTGTCCACAACAGCGGATGAGTCCAACCCAAAGTGAAGCTTTGCATCTGAAGATGAAGCAAAACCACGGGTGAGCATGAGTTGCTGGTACTGCATTTTTTCTTTTTGAAACACATAAGCTTTTGCACCAATCCCAGTAGAGTTCAATCCTTCCCCTTTGAACTGAATGGAAAGAAAAGCTTTTTTTGGCGCCTTGTTTTTAAGAACGAGAGCCGGTGCATTGATCTGGTTGATCACAACGTCAAGGTTGCCGTCATTATCAAGGTCAACATAGGAGGCACCGTTAAAGTATCCCTTCATGTCGCCAGTACCCCACTCCTTACTGACATCTTTGAAATATTGTTTTCCGTCACCTTTATAAAAGAACGGATGTGAGCTTCCATCTGGCATTTTGTCAATGGCCATTTGGTCGTAGGCGTCTGTTTGGTTCATCCCTTTGCGCATGTTCAAATCCGATACAAAGCGGATGTAATCAAGATCCACTGGCCTTTTTACAATACCGCTGGTGATTAAAAGATCTTTTGCGCCATCATTATCAAAATCTGCAAATAAAGGGCACCAGCTCCAGTCTGTTGCGGAGATGCCAGCGATTAATGCGGTTTCACGAAAACTGCTTCCGTTTCCGGTATTCGTCTGGAGACAGTTTCGGGAACACTGATCCTGGTAACCGTTCATCGCCAGTTTCACCTTGTAGATATCCGGATTTTCATCGCTGCCATAAGTCTTCAGCACTTTTTCATCAGGTGGCAGCATGTCTACCGTTACAATATCCAGTTGCCCATCGTTGTTGAAGTCGGCTGCATCGTTACCCATACTAAAACGGCTGTAATGTCCAAAATGCTTGGCACCACTCTCAGTAAACGTACCGTTGCCATTATTGAGGTAGTAATAATCATTCTCATGAAAATCATTTCCCACGTATACATCGTCCCAGCCATCGTTGTTGAAATCCGCCACAGCTATTCCAAGGCCGTATCCAAGGTTGCTTTGGTAGATACCTGCCTGCGCCGTAACATCTGTGAATTTGTTCTGGCCCTTATTTAATTCGTTACGAAAAAGGCGGTCGCCGGAATGCGGGTCGGTTTTTCTTCGATTGATGGTATCAACTACGTTTGCATGAGGGTGGTGCGATTGATTGATGAGAAAACAATCCAGATCCCCGTCGCGATCATAATCAAAAAATGCAGCCTGTGTGGAAAAGCCTGAAAAATTCAACCCATACTGTTCGGCACTTTCAATAAAACTGCCATCTCCTTTGTTGATGAAGAGCTGGTTATGCCCTTTCAAGCCATGCGCCTGGTTCACGGTGCTAACGTAAATATCCAGCAAGCCATCGCCATTCACATCAGCCATAGTTGAACCGGTGCACCAGTCAGCCGTTCCTGCAACACCTGCTTTTGCGGTTATATCCTCAAATTTGAAATTGCCCCTGTTGATGTAAAGCTTATTTCCACCCCTGCTATTGGCCGTAAAATAAAGATCAGACAAGCCATCCCCGTTGATATCACCGGCTGACACACCACCGCCATTGTAGTAATAGAGGTAATAAAGAATATTAAAAAGGTGTTTATCCTCCAGTTTATTGACAAATGAAATGTTGGTTTGAGAAGAAGAAAGCGATTCGAACAGGGTATCACTCTTACACGAGGAAAAGACCAACGTAAGGTAAAAAAGGATGATAGAATATTGGCGGAAGCTTGTACGTTTTTTCATTTAAAATAGACCGGTGTTCTGATTTTGAAGATGGGTAATACCTGTAATAGACGAAAACAGGCGTCGAAATGTTGTCATGTAGTTGTTAGGATGGTTTCTGTTTTTTTAACCAATCCGCCACTTTCTTCACTTCCTCTGGGTAAACCTTGATATAATGTGTACGCATCAATGCCGGTGTGGGTGTGGTTGCACCTTCCAAAAATACAGCTACCGCATGTGATGGCTGCTTAGGCATATGGCAATCTATACAATTTTTTGTAATGGCAGGCCCAAGAGAAGCGGTCATTTTACAGATCTTGTCTCCGTCCTGCCGGTGGCAGTTCTGGCAACGTTGTGAGAAAACGGCAGTCTGGTTGAATTCTTTTTCGTGTACGTTGTGACAAGAGGTACAAGTCATGGCACTACTGGTAAAACATTTGCTTAAAGAAAGCAGTCCATACTGGTTTCCGTGCACATCAATATTTCCGGCAGTAAAGATCGTGTTGCGAAACGAAAAGAAATTTGTCAGTGTGTCGCCTGCAGCATACTGAAAGGAAGGTTTTGTTTTAGCCAATTGGCCACCGTGGCAAAGGGCACAAAGATCAAGTTGTCGCTCACGGGACAACTTACCGGGATCAACAATGTACCGGGCTTCTGTTGTCGATGGATTTTTGGTTTGGAAAGAGACATGCTGGGCACCGGGACCATGGCACCGCTCACATTCCACACCAAGAAGAATCCGGTTTTTATCAAAGGCTTCCCTGGGGGTTGCCTGCCCGGGAATTGTGGCAGCAAAAGTTGTATGACATTCAAGGCAACGGGAAGTGATCGGCCGGTTATAAACAATTTTTGTAGGCGGATAACCCGGACTGTTTGACCATTGTGCTGCCGGCGTAAAATACGTAATGGGCATTTGCACCAGGTAGTGCTCCTGTAGCCAACTAAGGTAACTTTGCCCCTTGCGCCCCGACCCAATCACCAGATCAAATCGGCCTCTGTTTGCTTCACTGCCATTTTGGTAGTGCACCTGGTAAAAACCACTGTCCCTTTTTTCCATCACCACCTTGTTTAGAGCATCAAATTGAAAGCTGTTTCCCCCCCTTTCAAAAGGCCCTAGAATTGCTTGGCCAGTTGCCGGTTGCGAGGTAAGGTGGTGTTCGGTAAACTGGTGTTTTTCGAAAATATTTTTATGACAACCGGCACAGGATGCGGAACCCGCAAATTGCTCAAATATTACTTTACTTGTCTTCAAATCGCCTTCTTCCATCGGTACATTGTCGTTACCACACCTGTTGAGCAGAATTACAGAGGCGGTAATCAGAAGAACCAGTAAAGTTGATTTCAGAGGTATCATTGTTAGCTTGCAATAGTGCGTGAAGACTGATAAAAATGAAAAAATGGGCTGACCAGACAGCCAGCCCATTTGAATAAAAACGTAATTACATTTATAGTTTACTGTTGAAAAGAGCCTGAACTTCCGAGGCAGTCAGGGCCTTATTATACAGACGGAACTGGTCCAGGTTACCGTTGTAAGTCCGGATCCAATCATCAGTCGGACCAGCAATACCCGCATGTTTGTTCCATCCGCCAAGAACCACATTCGTAATCTCGCTGAATTCTACATTGGCAGGACCGTTTGTTTGCGTGCCTGTTAACCCGGTTACTTCCTGTCCATCAAAGTAGTAACTCATTTTGGCAGTAGCCTCGTTGTAAGAATACACCATATGATGCCAGTTGCCATCAAACAACGGCTTATTGAAGCTGCCTTCCAGCCATTGATCTTTGAGTCCAAGTTTTAAAGTAGCGCTTGTTGCTGTCTGGTTTTCCATCAACAGGAACAGAGCACTGTTGTGCCAACTAAAACCCGGCTGAACAAGCGAAAACAAAAACTCCGTACGGCCAGGTTGGGCTGTATTTTTCAACCAAAATGAAATGCTGAAACTTTTGGCGTTTTTAAAATCATTGGCATTGATGTACGTCACCGTCCTGCCGTCGACTCCCTTCAGGGAATTACCTCTTATGCCCTGCTGCAACTCGGGATTACTGGAAGAAAAAAAAGCAGGATTACCGGATATGCTGTCCGCGACCTTCGATCGAAATTCATCTCCGGGCATATCAAATGGTGTATAAAACCGAAGATCTCCAGCTGGGAGAACCTGGTCGTCTTTCGGATAGTCGCCCAGTTTTGGACGCTCCATTTTTTGGCACCCTGTTACCGCTGCAATGCAAAGAGCAGCTGCCATTGATGTGTTGACTATTCTATGACGGATCATAATGTTTTAATTTCAAATTTGAAGATTGAATTACTGCCATTCCGGGTTTTGGGTTAAAACATTTCCCGACAAATCGATGGCCTTTTGCGGAATCGGGTAAAACCTGTGCCGGTTGGTGTAACCCAGTGGCCCGAGAACCTGCACGGCATCACCCCAGCGCACAAGGTCATAAAAGCGATATCCTTCCAGGGCAAACTCCCATCGACGTTCGTTTTTGATAGCTTGCCGCATTGCTTCCTGGGTGGTAAATGGTATATACGGCAAAACCGTTCTGCTCTGTCCCAGGTTTCCACTTGCCCGGTTCCGGATCAGTTCCAGGTTTCTTGCCGCTGTTTGCCCATCGCCCATCTCATTGGCCGCTTCCGCAAGCATAAGAAGCACATCCGCATAACGAAGGATACGGTGGTTGATCCAACGTGCCGCCCCGTTATTATTTATGTACCCGGTAGACAGTCGTATGGCCGGATCATTTCCGGTATACGCCTTTTTATTCCAATAACGTTGGGCGAACCCCCCGTTCCCGTCCGGATCTGTATATGCCGGTAATACAACCCCAAATCCACCTTGTGCCGGGCCGCCATCCGACTCTCCGGAATATAAGATGGTTTTGCGTTTGCGAGGGTCTTCGTTGGGCCAGTCTGCAACCAGCTTATCTGTCGGCGTATTCCATCCCCAACCAAGGTTCCATTCAAGGGATGCCCCGTTGCGCCGCGGCTGCTGACTTGTTCCCCAATCCGAACCAAAATCAACTGCATTGTTGGTAACGGCATTGGGCCCTACGTGAGCCTGCATTTCCCAGATGGACTCTGGTCCATTCTCACCAGAGGTGCGCCAGATGTCAGAAAAATCAGGCATCAAAGCGTATTGCCCTGAATTTATAATCTGGTTACAGAGGCCAACCACCACTGCCCAGTTTTTACGGAAAAGATGTGTTTGGGCCGAAAGCGTCAGCGCAGCACCACTGGTCAGTCTACCTTTGAAACCTTGGCCATAAGCAGTGTGATTCAGCGGCAGGTAAGCCGCAGCAACCTGCAAATTGGAATCAATAAATGCATAAACTTCCGAAGCAGGAGACTTATCCCGTATTCCATCCTGGGGATTTCTAATCGGGCGTTTGAAAAGAGGTACATCACCATAGGTCCTTACCAGTTCAAAATAGGAGTAAGCACGGAAAAAACAAGCCTCCCCTACATTACGCAAAGATGCAGGATCCGATACTTTTAAGGAGTCTGCAGTATAAACGGCTTCGTTTGCCTGGTTAATAATGCTGTAGTGATCGTTCCAGTAGGTATTTGGTGCCCATTCATCTTTACTGTACTTGAATTCATCATACATGGCCACGATCTCACGACCATCATTCCTGTCACTTCCTTTTTGGGCATCATCATCCCGGATGCTGTGGAAGTCTATCCACGGCAATAAAGAAAATCCGGCATATTCGCGAAGATTGGAATACAGGGCCAGCACCTGCCCTTCCAACGCACCCTGGTCCAGGTCAGACAACGTGGCGGTTAATGGCTTCCGGTCTAAAAACTTTTTACAACCGGCTACGGTAATTAGTGCTGGTAGAAGAATTATGATACCCCAGAAGTAAAACTTATTTCGTTTCATTCATCAAGAATTTAATAATTAGAAAGTAACATTTAAACCAAGAGTTGTTACTCTAGGAATGGCACCACCTGCATCATCAAAACCAAAGGCAGTGGCACCACCGCCAAATTCTGGTGTATATCCCTGGTTATTTTTCCAGGTCTTTAGGTTTTGCACGTTTATATACACCCGAAGATTACTCATACGGAGCCGGTTCAGAAAATTACGGTCGAAATTATAACCCAGCTGCAGGTTACGGATCCGAAAATAACTGCCATCCTCGATGTTATATGTTGAACCATTGTAGTTCACCCGATCGGCCTGGCTCACCAGCGGCACCCAGTTAGACGTACCTGGCCCGTTCCATGCCTCTGCCTGGAATGCAGCATAATTGACTCTTTGGAAAGGAGACTCCAGTGAGCCCCAGGTTCGGAATATCTCGTTTCCATAAACACCATTCACATCCAGGCCAAGGCTAAACCCTTTGTAGTTTAAGTTTACCGAAGCTCCATAGGTAAAGTCGGGTGTGGGATTCCCGATTACGGTTCTGTCATTTGCATCAATGATACCATTACCGTCAACATCTTTAAATTTAAAATCGCCAGGCCGGTAAGAGCCCAGGGCAGACGCCGGCGGCGACTTTAAAATGTCAACCTGGCTTTGGTAAATACCTTCCACTACATAACCAAAGAAAGAACCAATGGGGTATCCAGGTAAGGTACGGGCTTCAGCCGAACCATTGTTCTGAAATCCCCGGATCAGAACACCGGCAGGTAGTTCTTCGCTCAATTCCAGCACTTCGTTCTTTAAGAAGGTGATGTTACCACTCACATTAAAATTAAAATCTCTCGAGAGACTCTGATTCCAGCTCGCACTCACCTCCTGACCCCAGTTACGGATCTTTCCGCCATTAATAAGTTTATCCTTCAGACCCAAGCTACCGCGACTGACATACGTCATTAGGTCTCTGGTAGTTTTGTTGAAGTAGTTAAACTCAAACCGCAGGCGGTTGCTGAAAGCCGTCAGCTCAACGCCTATCTCCTGCGCAGCAACTGATTCCCAGCGCAGATCGGGGTTGGGAATGTATTCGATATCGGCCGGTCTGTGTACAACACTGTCAAACACGGCTGCTGTTCCTGTTCGTAAATTTGGATAAAAAGGATAATTTAACTGGCTTCCATCTAACCGCGAAGCGGTTTGGTTACCCAATACACCAACTGATCCCTTCAACCGCAAGGAGCTAAAGAATGTGACATTTTGCATAAAACTTTCTTTCAAGGGATCCCAGGCGGCACCAACAGCCCAAAATTTCTGGTGACGGTTCAGTTCCGGAATACGGGAAGACGCATCATCACGGAAAGAAAGATTCAGGAAATATCGATTACGATAATTATAAAGTGCTCTGGCTAGATACGAAACCGTGGTGTACTCACTTTGTCCCGAACTGGCAGACGTTTTTGTCGGGTCCTGGTAACCACTGTTAACGTACCAGAACCGGGGATCATTCGGGATGGGTCGTCCTGTAATACCGGTAAACGGTGATGCATTGCCGTACCGGCCAAAGAATCCAAAATAATAGGTAGTAAAACCACCCGTTGCCGTTAATCCATGATCACCAAAATTCTTTTTGTAGGTCAGCACATGGTCTTGCTGAAACTTACGCCAGGTTTCATCACTCTCTCCTACCCGTGTATTCTGGCTGTAAAGTTCCGGTTGACTTGTCCGGGGATTGTAGGCATAATACAGCGGTGTGTACACACGGGTGTTTACATTGCTTATATCAGCATATACTGTGGAGCGAAATGTGAAGTCCCGGAGAAAGGTAATCTCGCCAAAAACGCTACCGACAGTGCGGTACTCATAACCCCTGGTTTTATCCCATTCATTCTCCAGCACAACCAGGGGATTGATGACACCCGATGATTGTAAACCCACATCAAGAGCAGAATACATGTCGATGGTGGTTGTATCAAATCGGTTGTACGGATTCACCACCCGGAAAGGCCTTGTCTCTGCCGAGTGCAGGGGAATCACCTTTCGTGCAGCGTCAAGTACCCATCCGGCACCGTATGGATTGCGTTGCCGGGATGCATTTAGGTTTACACCTATACGAAAAGCATTGCTTACTCGCAATTCGTCGTTCAGACTCAGCGTAATGCGGCTTAATTGTTCGTGTTTGATAATGCCTTCATCATATAAATAACCCAGGCCAAAATTAAAGCGGTTCCGCTCCGAGCTTCCGGAGATACTGAGGTTGTTATTACTGAACTTTCCCGTTCTTGTTACCGCATCAATCCAGTCAGTGTCGGCTGTCAGGCCGGTAAAATCGTAAGGTGTGGTTATGCCATTGTTCGCCCTTTCCTGCGCAAACAATTGTTTAAACTGATCGGCATTGGCCATTTGGATTTTATCAACAAGATTTTTAAACCCGTAGCTGGTGTTGAAGTTCACAACCACCTGCCCCGCTCTTGCCTTTTTGGTGGTGATGGCAATAACACCCGTAGCCCCGCGTACACCAAAAATGGCAAGGGAAGAAGGATCTTTTAAGACCTCTATGGATTCAATATCATTTGGGTTTAGATAATTGATGTTGTCCTGGAAAATGCCGTCCACCACATACAATGGATTCACCTGCCCGATGCTGACAGTTCCACGGATACGGATATCCGGCTGCTGACCGGGCGTACCACTGTTCACAACAGATAGCCCGGCAACTTTACCCTGTAACGAAGCAACAGGATTGGCATTGGGCTTATCAGCAACTTCTCTTCCGGCTATTTTGGTAATAGAGCCGGTAAGGTCTCTTTTGGCGGCGGTACCATAACCGATAACAACCACCTCATTTAAAGCGCTTTGCCCACTGGGCGATAGACTCAGGTTAAGCGTGGTGTTCGTACCGATTCGTTGTTCAATGGTACCATAGCCCACATGGCTGATTACAAGTACGCTGCCGGTACCGGGCACAGACAATACAAAACCGCCGTTTTCGTCGGTTGTTGTACCATTATTCGTTCCTTTCACAAGAACAGAAACGCCCCGCAAGGGCTTTTGCGTTTCATCTGTGATCACTCCGGTTACACGAACCTGTGCGAAAAGAGGAAAACCTGCCAGCAGGCTTATAACAACGGCTAGCAATAAACGCAAAATCCTTGTTCCTGCATAAGTACCAAAAAACAGGGAGTAATTTTTTTTCATAAAGAATTAGAAATTGAAGCAATAAAATGGTTTGATTTATGAAGCTGAAATGGGGAGAAAAGGATTCAGGAAGTATTGATATCCATAGGCTGAATAGGTTTTTGAAAAAATGCTTTTGAAAAAAACGCTTGATAGTGACACATCGGGTCTGATGGCAGGGGAATAAATTTTTCAATTGCCTGAAGCCTGAACTGGCAATGCAGAATTTCACCAACACTCCTATAATGGAGATTAATGGCATCTGTGAAGTAAATAGAAGTGTTAGCAGTCATTTTTCAGCAATCAATCGTCCCCGAACCATGAATTTACTGTAAAATAACAGCTTCAAATAGAAATTCAAAAATGATTTTTACAATCGGTAAAATGATTCGGGTATTATACAGTTAATAGATAAAGGGATTGCCGCTTCTTTTCATTCCGGTAAATGCTTGGGTTCCCTGTCAGGCACCACCTATATGAAATGGATTCTTTCGTACCCTTTCCCTACCTTCGGAAATGAGCTTTGTTTTGTAAAAAAACTTCTTTTTATGTGTGGACATATTTTAGTGCGTTTACTGGTTCTGATGGTTTGTTTTCAGTTTTTTACGTCAGCAAGCTGCAACAAGGCAACAACCACAACTACACCACCCGATTCGGGGGATTTGGGTGAGGTAAATGCCTGGATTACTACCGGCGACCGTGTGCAGCTCCTCCAAAAACAACCCTCCCTTCCTTTTGTGAACCAGTCAAATCTATATCCCAGCATTGATGTGAATCCTTCTCAAACCTTTCAAACAATAGAAGGTTTTGGCTACACGCTTACCGGTGGCAGCGCCATGCTGCTGAACCAACTTTCGGCAACTGAAAGAAGCCAGATCCTGCAGGAATTGTTTGGCAACAGCGATAATTCAATTCGTGTTAGCTACCTCCGTATCAGCATTGGAGCATCGGATCTGGACAGCGCCGTTTTCAGCTATAATGATTTACCCCCGGGACAAACAGACCCTACCCTTCAGCATTTTTCCATCGCAAAGGACAGGGAAAACCTGATACCGGTACTCAAGGAGATTTTAGCCATCAATCCGGCGATAAAGATCATGGGATCACCCTGGTCGCCCCCGGCCTGGATGAAGGACAACGATGCCACGAAGGGCGGCAGCCTGGAACCGCAGTATTACCCAGTGTACGCCGATTATTTTGTGAAATACATCCAGGCGATGCAGGCCGAAGGCATCACGGTGCATACCATCACCCCGCAAAACGAGCCGCTGCATCCCGGCAACAATCCCAGTTTGTACATGACCGCTGAGCAACAGGCGGATTTTATTAAAAATCACTTAGGTCCGAAATTCAAGGCTGCAGGCATCACTACAAAAATCATTGTCTACGATCACAATGCCGATCGCCCGGATTATCCCATCACCATCCTGAACGACCCGGCAGCAAAAGCCTTTGTAGAAGGATCGGCCTTTCACCTGTATGGCGGAGACGTCAGTGCCCTTTCGCAGGTGTACAATGCACATCCCGACAAAGGCATCTATTTTACCGAACAGTGGACCGGCGCCAAAGGAACATTTCACGGCGACCTGCGGTGGCATGTAAAAAATGTAATTGTTGGTACCATGCGCAACTGGAGCCGCGTGGCCCTGGAATGGAACCTGGCAAACGACCCCTCATTCGGACCGCACACACCGGGTGGCTGTACCGAATGCAAAGGTGCCTTAACCATCGGCAACGGCATTACCCGCAATGTGAGCTACTATATTATTGGCCATGCATCGAAGTTTGTTCCACCGGGATCTGTCCGAATCGGCAGCAATATTGCCGGTACGGTGCACAATGTTGCCTTTAAAACACCAGATAATAAAATAGTGGTGATTGCCGTGAATGACAGCGATGTTACAGCTACGGTCAACCTTCGGTACAAGGGTAAATGGGCACCAGTTACGCTGCCTGCGGGTGCAGTAGGCACATATGTTTGGCAGTGAGGAAAAAGGTGAATTCGTGAACGTGTTAGGTTTTGAGCAATGCTGCTATAAAAGCTTCTATAACCCTCGTGCTTCTGTCGGCCTGTCGCAGATGTTCTTTGAATGTATCAAACTTGTCAGACTATTCAGAACCATTTGCGGAAAGGAAATCTTAGCATTTAAATGCACATATATTCATTCCCCTTCAGAAGTCTCGCTGCTTTGACGAAACCCTATGTTTAGCACCTCAGTGTCATGAAAAAGAATTGGCGGTGGCGCTGCGATCAAGCTGGGTTGGGAAGAGAAAATAGCAGGTACAGGTCCTTATCAAATCACTTCTCCCTGCAACAACGTCTTCCCCCTCTTCATCCCGGATCATCATAATTGTTTCCCGGGCAGCTTCCCCGGCAGTATACATTTAAAGGAAAAGATAGTCCGGAGAAATCTTGCAGGTAAAGGCAATCATATTATCCTTGTACAACTCATCCACGTTTTTGATCCGGAACGCATTGTGCTCCGCATGGCCTCAAGAGATAAACAGTTTCCTGCCGCCAATCAGTTTACCGGCACCGCCCATAGCGTTTCGTATAAGGTCATTTGCCGGAAATCAGCTTTGTGCGAAACAAAGCAACCCCGAACGCAAAAGCAATATCCGGTGTCCGGTAAATTACCTCCTTTACCCGGTCATTTATCCCGCTGAAGATATGGGTTACGTTTTGCCTTTGTTACGTAACAGCTCGCACATTAATAAACGCCTCTGGGTATGAAGGCCGGTAGTTCCTTTTACGCAGTAACAGGCAACAATCGGCAGTCAGCTCTTTGCAGGTTGCAGAAAAACCATGGCTGGCATCGGGAAAAAAGCATCTCCAGTAACCTGCAAAGGCAAAAACGGTAACACTGTAAAGAAGATCGATAGAGGGTATGATACCATCAACTGCCTGTCACCTTATTCACTACAGCTTTGAGCAGGTAAAGCGGCATGGTAGTGCCTTTCATGTGCGGGAATTCTTTACCGGTTTTCCGGTCAACAAAATAAAACTCTGTCACGTAGTTATCATACTGCAGTCCCGTCCGGGTCGTCGGCATGCCGGTTTGCCGGTCTGTATTGTATTGTGTTTTGGTAATCTTCCTCGTAATGCGGTTCAGCAGCACATAGCGGTAAACGTCAACATCCGAATAGGGAGCCTTCTCCAGTTCCGTTTCGTTCACAAAGAGCAAAGCATCGCCGGTCTTTTTTTGTACATGTTTTTTCGCCGCATTGTTGTGAACTTTCGCCGTGTTTTTCGATACGGTATTTTCAAAGTTGATGGCCGTGTAAAGCACTTTATGGGAAGAAAGATCAACAGGCATGTTTTCGTCCGAGAGGGCCCCCTTGTGTACAGAGGCACAGGAAAAAAAGAAAAAGAGGCTGGCTGCCGCAGCAGCATGGTGCAGTGTTTTCATAAGACGTTAGTTTCCGCAAAACTATAAGGTACGGGGTAGAAATGCAATTGTTTACCGGTTTTCATTCTATTGTGGTCCTAATCTTTACGCTGCCATTCTCGGTCCGGTTCCTTGCACTGGCTTTGTAAAGAATGGCTGCAATTCCCAGGATAGGCCACCCACATCTGGGTGGGTGTTTCGGTAGAAAACGAAAAAGCGGCACACCGCATCGATTGATTCCCAATTTTACGTTTTCACCACGCCTGCTCGCCCCTTGCGAAAAAGGCGCCCGAAACGATAACGGCGCCCCCCTGCAGCCCACTCCAGACCCCTTCAATTTTATCTTTCTCTTTTCGTTTACTGGCTTTAATCTTGATGGGTGTATGTATATGAAAAACATCATTTTATCAATTTTTACCGGCTTGCTGCTGGCGGTTACCGCAGGGGCACAACAGGCAAAAAGCCGGTTGGATATACAACTGGACAAGTCCATCTTACAACCTGGTGACTCGTTGTTGGTAATGGTCGCTTACACCGATAGCAGTGGCCGCCCGGGAGCCCCATCCCTGGCTACACTGGAGCTCTTAATTGAAAACGAACAAGGGCTGCGTACCCGCCTCCGCTGGCCGGTGGTGGATGGGCAGGCGTCCGGCACCCTGTATTTACCCGATTCGCTGCCCCAGGGCCGCTACACGCTGCTGGCGGGCTTGCAGCAACGTTTTTTTGAGGTGACAGGCAAAATACAGGATGCAGGGAACATAGACCGAGTGCAAGCCATGCTCCTCACCAAAACCGGTGCGTGGGACCAGCAGGAAGTACCCGTGCAGCCGGACGGCAGCTTTGCCATCCGTAACTGGTTGTTTGAGGAAAATGCCTTGCTGGCATTTGCCGGAGTAAAAAACAACAAGCAGCCGCTGAATATCCGCATCAGTACCCGGCTCGATTCCAGTTACACTCCTCTGGCCGTAGCAGGCCGGGCTTTTTATATCGGGGAGCCGCCGGCAGCGGTGCGGCAAAGCCTCAACCAGCCGGTTGATGTTCCCGAAGCACTTTTTGCCGACCAGGGCAGCGTACTGCCGGCCGTGGTGGTCAGGAGTACCACCAAAAGCCGGGCGCAGCAGTTCGACGAAGAGTACGTGACCGGCCTGTTCCAGTCATCTAACGAACGGCTGATCAGCGTTCTGGACGACCCCAGTGCACCTGCTTTTCTCAACCTATTTACTTACCTGCAGGGCCGTGTGGCCGGCCTGCAAATAACACCGGCCGGGTTCAGTGGCGGGATGGCCTGGTGGCGGGGCGGCCCGGTAACCTTTTTCATGGATGAAATGAGGGTATCGGCCCAACAAATTGCCAGTATTCCTATGGCAGACATTGCCATTGTAAAAGCCTATCCTCCACCTTTTATGGGTGGTCCTGGGGGCGGTGGTGGTGGCGCCATTGCCGTGTACACCCGCCGCGGCGGTGAAGCCGCTTACCTTCCTGCCAACAGGCAGGTGTTTAAAGTAAGGGGCTACACACCTTCCGCCACGGTACTGGACATGAACAGGGGTAGCATCTAAACGATCTGTAGTTAGCAAGCGCAAAGACGCCAACCAGGCAGGCATCTGCCCTGCTGTGTACACCGCGTTTCACAGCGCTGGCAAAAAGCCCCGGCAGGTACCTGCCGGGGCTTTTACGTTGCCCTGTCTTCTCCGAAGAGGCAACCGGGTCGTTGGCGGCGAAGGGTTTTTGCAGGCCGGTAACTAAGCATCACAAGGTTAAAACGGCTGTTGGAGCCCTGCAAAAGGCCGGTTTTATCTGCCCTTTGCGGGGCAAATAAGCGCAACCACCCCTCCTGCCAGGGGCAAACGCTGAAGCCACCCTTCTCCCCAGCTAAAGTATGGCAGAAGCCTAGCGAGTGTATGCGGAGTGTATGAAAACAAAAAGGAACTGCCTGGGAGAAAACCGGCTGCTGAGAAGATCTTTCAGATGGAAGGCTGATAGAAAACAAAGAGTCTGCTAACAGTTTGCGGCCGACTGCAGGAAAAACGTTTGGGCAAAAAGAGGGATTAAATCATTAGCTATATGAAATCATAGCAACTATTCACCAAAGCATGTTTATCGCAGGAAGTGGCGCAATGCTGAATACGGACAAGCTTTAACCAGACCCTGGCACCATAACATCTGTCCGTGCGATTTTAAAACAATAACCAATTATGTTGAAGAAAACAGGACAGGAAAACAGGTTAGTTATCAGGTGTCCCTGACAAGAGAACGTCCGTTCCTGCTGTTTTGATGTTTCATGTACGATTTCCATTCCTAAGAATAAACTTTATTATTTCTTCTTTTGGGAAAAAAGCCAGGGCAGTAGGTCTTTTTCCGCAAAAGCGGGATCCCAGCTGTTATGATTGGCGTTGGGGTAAAGCGTGAATTTTACATTGGCGCCGGCTTTTTTCAGGGATTCGTGCATTACCATGGTAGCCTGGGGAGGCACCACATCATCCTTGGCGCCATGGAACAACCACCAGTTGACGCCTTTCAGTTTGGCAGCCGTTGCAGGATGCGCTCCACCACAGATGGCAAAAGCGGCAGCAAAGGTACCGGGCAGGCGGCGCACCAGTTCATAGGTTCCCATTCCACCCATGGAAAGGCCACCTACATACACCTGGTTTTGTTTAACAGGATAGCTCCGCAAGACAGAAGGCACCAGTTCCTGTAATAATTCCATATACCGCGTAGCAGAACCATCAGGGATAAATTCAAATTTGCGGGACCCCTTTTCATCATGCAACCGCAGCACATTGCTCCAGTAACTTTCCCGTGAACATTGCGGAAACACCACAATTACCGGAAAGGACCGGCGGTACTCCGGCTGTAAAAACAGTTTGGCACCATGCGTTAGTTGCTTTTCATTATCGCTGCCCCTTTCTCCTGCCCCATGCAGAAAAAAGAGGACCGGGTATTGTTTGGAGGTATCATAATCTTCCGGCAGCAAAACACGGTACGGCAGCGTGTCGCCACCCTGCACCAGCCATTTTTTCTGGTATTGTGATAGATCCTGCGGTGCTTCCTGTGCCGACGTTTGGCAGGATACCACCAGGAAGGCAAAAAAGAAAAGGATCAATGAGGATACGTTCGTAGCTCTTTCCATGCTTTTATATTTTCTGTTTGTCTTTGACACAGCGGAAGCCGGTATGTTCCAGTCCGGTGTCGGGTGAGGTTTTCATGCGGGCGGAGACGCGGTAGCCTTTGCAGTAGGCGTCATGACAAAGAAAGGAGCCGCCCCGCACCACCCGCTTGGGTACGGTGGGCTCCATCGGGTCAAAGCTTTGTTCAGGACCTGCAGGGTTTTGCTGCACGCTGCTTTTTACCTGTTGGTACCAGTCTGCACGATACCAGTCGCTGCACCACTCCCATACATTGCCGGCCATGTCATAGAGGCCATAGCCATTGGGTGCAAAGCGCTTCACCGGGGCAGCACCGGTATAGCCGTCCCAGCCGGTGTTGTGATGGGGAAAGGTCCCCTGCCAGGTGTTGGCTTTAGGCCTGACAGCTTCTATCTTTTCTTTCCCCCAGGGATAGACGGCCTCCTGTTGCCCGCCACGGGCGGCAAGCTCCCATTCGGCTTCCGTGGGCAAGCGTTTGCCGGCCCACCGGCAGTAAGCCTGTGCATCCTCCCACGACACATGCACAACAGGATAGGCTTCTTTTCCTTTGATGGAAGAACCCGGACCCTGCGGCTGCCGCCAGTTGGCGCCCCGCCTCCAGCGCCACCACTGTGAGGCGTTGCTGAGCGGAACCGGCCCCGCAGGTGCGGTAAACACCAGCGATGCAGCCTTGAGCAAACTGTCGGCAGGCCGGGGTGTGCCGGGTGGCAGTTGCTGTTTGAGAGCTTCCCAGTCCACCGCCCGTTCAGCGGTGGTGATATAGCCGGTTGCATTCACAAACTGCTGGAACTGCCCATTGGTTACTTCTGTTTCATCCATCCAAAAACCATCCACCACCACCCGGTGCTGCGGGTATTCATCGGGCCTGCCCTCGCCATCAGCAGCACCCATCAGGGCCTCGCCTCCAGGAATCCACCGCATGCCTTCAAATCCCTGCTCGGCAGTGGGCAGACTGTCCCCGGAGAGCAAACCCGCCACACGGGAAGGCAACGGCACCGCACAGGCCATAACACTGCTGTCAGGCTTGGTTTCAACAGTTTCTGCCGGACCAGCGCTGCTACAGGCTGCCAGTACAAAAGCAGGCAAGGCAAAAAAGTAATATCGTTTTTTAATAGCTGCCACGGTATAAATTATCAAAACGACTATTGATCGTTGGTTTTAAAGGAATCTGCAGGCCATTTGTTTCCTGCAACCAGTTGAATAAATCCTTTTTCAGCTGTAAGCCAATCTGCCGGTAAGACGTATCCCGGATCAGGTTATTCATTTCATACGGATCGTTCTGCAAGTCAAACAGCTCATTGATGTCCCAAACGCCATTGTAGTAAATAAACTTGTAACGATCGCTCCGCACAGCAAACGTTGTAGGCGTTTGCGGGAAAGCTGCTTCCCAGTAATATTCATAAAAAGCCTTGTCGCGTTGCCAGCCCGCAGCGTTACCACGCAATACGTTGGTAAACGAAAAACCCTGCATTTGTGCCGGTTTGCTTACACCGGCCAGTTCCAGAAATGTCGGTGCCAGGTCCACGTTCATCACCACCTGCTCTACCACCGACCGGGGTTTTACCATACCCGGCGCCCATACCAGCAATGGCACCCGCATAGACTCTTCGTAAGCATGCCGTTTGTCAATGAGTCCATGTTCGCCAAACGAAAAGCCATTGTCACCCATGTATACCACCATGGTATTCTCCCGCAGGCCGTTTTCATCCACCCACTTCAAAACAGCCGCAACGCTTTCATCTACCGATTGAAGGGTCTCCAGGTAAAGGTGATAAAATTCATCAAAGGGAATGGCGCCATGGTACATGTAGTCTACGCCATGCCAGCTATGCCGCTGCCGGCGAACCCACTGCGGAATATCGCGGTAATTGACCGGCGTAGTGGGTGCTGTGCGAACACCAAATGATTTGCTGCTGTCTGTTGCCGTCAGGTACATCGATGGCGGACAAATAACCGGCAGGTTGGCATACTTACCCACGTGCCGTTTGGCGGGCTGAAACTCTGCATGCACACCTTTGTGCGAGAGATAAGCAAAAAAAGGCTTTTTCTTATCACGGTTGTTCAGCCACGTTAGTGCGTTCTCGGTCAGCAGGTCGGTAACATAACTGCCCTCCGGCTGCTTGATGCGTTTGCCATTGATGTTGAAGGTTGGGTTGTTGTAAACGCCCTGCCCTTGGAAGCTTACCCAATGATCGAAACCCGGTTGTGGATTGTCGCCCGTATTGCCCATATGCCACTTGCCAAAGAATGCCGTTTGATAACCGGCCTTTTGCAGGTACTGCGGAAAAAAGATAAGGTTGGGCGGAAGCGGCGCATCATTGTCTACCACCGTATGTGTATGCGAATACTGGCCGGTAAGAATAGAAGCCCTGCTGGGCGAACAAAGTGCCGTTGAAACAAAGGCATTTTTAATATGGGCCCCTTCTGCCGCCATACGGTCCATGCCGGGTGTCTGCAGGCCGGGAATTTTGTTCATAAACCCCATGGCATCGTAGCGGTGATCATCCGATAGGATATAGATGATGTTCATCTTTTTTTGTTGTGCCGATACGGACAATACACAAAAAAAGAAAAGACTGCAGATCAATTTTGCAGGGAGAAAATAGTTGTTCATCATGTTTATCTGTTTTGGTTCCGGCTACCGGGTTCAAAAAATACATTGCGGATGGTAAAGCGGTGTGCCGGGTTGTCCATGTACTGGTTAACATAAGGCGAATAGGTGCTCACTTGCAGGGTATTTTTTTTAAAATCCATGTCCAGTATCCTGAGCCAGCCATTGCCGCCTCTTACCGACCCTTTTACTTCCGACTGAAAATTGGCCAGCATCTGGTACACATGATAACCGGGATTGTTGATACTGACCAGTGTGCCAACGCCTGAGTTCAGAATATGCCCGGAAAATACAAAGCGGATATTCGGATGCCGGGAGACGAGTTTTTCCCAAATTTGTTCGCCGTCATTGACCGCTTCATCGCCACCGGTTTTACCAATGCCATAAGCCTGCGGCCGCCAGCTATCACCGGGTCCCTGCCGGGTGCTGTCGCTGTACATGTAGCTGTGGGTGTTAATGATGACTGTATGGCCGGGATGTTGCGACACGATCCTGTTGGCCCAGTCAAGTACCGTACTGCGTGGACCAAACTCCAGTGAAAGCACCAACCAGTTGATCTTTCCGGTTTTCAGTGTATAATAGGCATTGTCGGTTTTGCCCTCTTCAAATACACCGGCAAAGGCGGGCAGCTTTGCCATTTCTGCATAAGGAAAATACTGGTTGTACAGGCTTGTGTTCCGCACATCGGCAAACTTTCCCGGCCCGCTGCCCATGTCGTGGTTGCCCACCGCCAGTACATAAGGAACACGGTTGTTCAGCCGCTGAAAGGCGGTTTGCACCAGACTCCATTCTTTGTCATTGTTATTTTGCGTCAGATCGCCTTGCTGAATGACAAGCTGGATATTGTTGCTGTTTCGTTCGATCCAGGTAATTTGTGAATCCAGTACGTCGGGAAATTTTTCAGCGTAATACTGTGTATCGGGTAATAAAACAAAACGGGCCTTGTGCACATTGCGGCTGCAGGCGGCCAGCAAGATTGAAACGGTGAATAAAAAGAAAGTGACTTGTCGTAACATGGTAATACGGTTGATGCCGCGTTCAATCTGTCAATTCGGAAGCAATTTATTTCTTACTGCCAACTGCTTACTGCCTTCTTCTCAAACACGGCTTTTAAACGAAAAACAACTATTTCAGGTGCGGACTTTCAAAACCCAATTTACGCAAACCCTGTTGTACTTCGGGACAGCTCATAAAAAGGTTCCAGAGCAAACCACTGCGATGATTTTCCATCATCACCACAATTGGTCCCTGGTCGATAGCCAGGTAGCGTTTGGGGTACCAGTTGTGGTGATCGCTGAAGGCATCATAAAAACCATAGGGCCCATAGATGCTGTCCTTTTTGTTGGTGTACCAGTTGCGCAGGGCTTGCATGGATTGTTCGGGAGTATAGGGCATCGAGGACAACGCTGCTGTTGGCACCAGCACACCCAAGTCTCTCTTCTCCGAAGGCGCATGTCCGGCATAGCCACGTATTGAATAGCTGGAGGTTAATCCCCAACTGTTGGGACCATACCCTTTATAGCCTTTTGGATTATCAACACACCATTGGTAGTTGATCAGCGATTGGTTCCGGTTTTCCTGCCAGTAATCGGCATAGCGATCTTTCAGTCCCCGTGGATCCAGCCCCAGGTAGGAATAATGCGCCCAGAACAGGGGGCCGCCGTTCTCTGCACCATGGTGAAACATTTGTAGCTTGTACCCGCCATAAGCCGGTGGGTTGTTGTTAATCTTTCCACTGTCTGCCCAGCCCTGGTGGTATACTTCCGCAGGCACGCCATGCGTGGGTGAAGAAGCTGCCAGCACATACATGATCAGGCATTCGTTATAACCTCTCACAGCAAAGTTCATCTCCCAGCCAAAGTTGGGACTCCAGTGCCAGTACAGCACATTCTTGCCGTTGCGGTACCAGTTGAAGTCAACTTCCCGCCACAACTTGTCGATGCGGCTAGCCAGGGCTTTTTCCCTTTCACTGCCTTCCCTGAAATACTGCCGTACTGTTAACAATCCCTGTAGCATGAATGATGTTTCTACCAGGTCGCCGCCATCATCCCTGCGGCTGAAGGGTTTTACTTTTCCTGTTTCGCCGTTCCACCAATGCGGCCAGGCGCCATGAAAACGGTCAGCCGTTTCCAGGAAACGAACAATCCGTTCGAGCCGCTCAAGTCCCTGCTCTCTTGTGATAAATCCACGTTCAATACCCACCAGTATGGCCATCACGCCAAAGCCGCCGCCACCACTGGTCACGACGTTTTTGTCATTTTGCGGATATACCCCATCTACGTGAAAGCGTTCTCTCGCCAAGCCGGAAGTTGGTTCCGCCCCCTCCCAGAAATAGTTAAACGTGGTGCGCTGCACATCGGTGTACATAGCCTCGTCGATCGCGGCGACTTTCCCGTTTTCTGTTGTTGCTCTTCGGGTAGAGTTACAGGAAAGAACCAGAAGACAGGCAACCAGTAAAAGAAAATGTAACGGTCTTTGGAGCATAAACTTCTTTTTTCGTAAAGTAAAATAGGGCAACACTACCTGCAGTATAGATGGCGGGTAGTGTTGCCCTTTGGTTCAAGCAACTATTGTTTAGCGCGGCCCAGGTTGTAAAGGGCCCGGATAAATGCGTCGGGTAAGGGCCTGTCATAAATCCGCAATTCATCTACCTGCCCTGTCATAGGCGCAAAGTCTCTGTTTGTGCTGACCTCTTTTCCCGGGATACCGTTGTAATTAGATCCTATAATGACTTCGCTGGGCTCCCAGGAGCGGAAAAGATTAGTGGTGCCCCTGTTGGGGAAATTGCCCACCTTCACACCATTGGCCCAGTTGTTAAACACACCGCTGCTCCTGTCGTAAGTCAGCACAATGTGCACCCAGTCGTTCAGGTTGATTTTATCCAGCACATTGTTTAGGTTGTCCTGCATATTAGAGGCATTGGTGTTAGCGTTAACAGCGGCAAAAGTGGGTTGTATCCGCAGCACCGAATCGTTTGTCGCCGGGTACGACTGTGTATTGAGTGCCAGGTTAATATTCCCGTTAAACATGTCGGGCCGGGCCAGTTGAAAGACCATGGTGCGCTTGGAGCCATTGTTCTTCAGTTTTACCCATACGCTGATCGACCAGCTTTGAAAATCGGCTGTGCGAAACTGTGGGAATTGGGTTGCATAATACAAGTAGCCGGAATTGAGCTGAAGCGACTGCCCTTTGACGCCATCGGCCACCAGTTGATCATTGGCTCCCTGTGTGGGTGCCGTATTGCTCTTTAGTTCGTTTTTAGTATTGTCGAAAGACCAATACGCCACCAGGTCTTCAGGAAAAATTTCATCCGAACTACGGAAACCATCGATCGTACCCTCATATGCTTCCGGCGAAACTTCCGGGAGATTATTCGGGTTGCCGTCTTTTTTGCAGGACGCCAATAAAGCCATCCCGCCCAATAGTACCAGAAACCGCTTTGAAAAATGTATCGTAACCATGTCGATTGTTTTACGTTTTAAAAATGATCAATAACCGGGATTTTGTGTCAGCACCCCATTGCTCAGGTCAATTTGCGTTTGCGGAATCGGCAACAGTTCGTCGCGGCCTTCCCGGAAAGCCGTCTTTCCTACCGCATGCAGTGCTTCCTGCGCAATGCCCCAGCGAACCAGGTCAAAAAAGCGTTCATGCTCCATTGCCATTTCCACACGGCGTTCGTGGCGAATGGCTGCACGGAGCTCATTCTGATCATCCGTAGTAACATCAGGCAGGATGTTGTTGTTGCCAGCCCTTGCCCTTGCCCGCACAGAATTCAGTGCTTCACGTGCTGCCGCTATATTGGCTGCGCCTCCCAGTTCATTGGCGGCTTCTGCAAACATCAGCACCACATCGGCATAACGCAGAATACGCACATTCATCCACCAGCCCGAGCGACTGCCTACGGCTGCTTTGATGGCCGGGTTGGAATATACTTTCTGGTTATACCTCGGATTGGGCAACCCTAACGGTGTTGTTTCCCCGTAGATGGTAACGCCGGGGGTGGTGGGTGTGCTGGTAAAAAGAATAGTACGTGCCCTGCGGGGATCGCCTGGTTCATACGCATTTGCCAGGGCTTCGCTGGGTGTATTAAAGCCCCAGCCAAAGTTCCATTCACCCGATCCTCTTATGCTTTGCACCTGCGTGTACTGTATACCAAGATCTTGTGGATTAGTAGCTGTAGCCGTAGCCTGTACCTCAAAAAGGGACTCACGGCTGTTCTCCCCTTCTTCACGGAACAAGTAATCGTAACTCGACATATTGCTGCCGGCAGGTGGCTGGGCAAATCCATACTGGCCGGACGTCATCACCGCCTGCGCCATGGCCATGGCCTGCGCCCATTTTTCCTGCGTCAGGTAAACCTTGGCCAGCATGCCTTGCGCAGCGCCTTTGGTTACGCGGCCAACAAATTTTGGATCCCAACTCACCGGCAGGTGGTTGACGGCATAATTCAGGTCGTTTTCAATAAAGGCATAGATTTCTGCCGGCGAACTTTGCGGCACATTGTTCTGCGCAGCCGGATCGGAATAAAGCGTATCGATGATAGGCACCCTTCCATACAGCCGAACCAGCATAAAATAGGCGTACCCTCTGATAAAACGGGCTTCCGCAATGGTTTGCTGTTTGATGTCCTCAGTGGCTTCAATCTCCGTATTGTTATTTACCTCGAAGATGGTGTTGTTCGTTTGGTTGATCAAACCATAATAACCTGTCCAAAGTGAATTGGCAAAACCATTTGTTGGGCTTACAGGAAAATTATCCATCTCCAGGGAATTGGCACCGCCATCGGCTGGCGTACTGCCCTTGTCCGCATCATCGCTGCGGATACTGGTGGCATGCAGGAACCCAAATACATGTACGTTAAAGTCGCGGAGTTCGTTATAAGCACCAAATATAAACTGGTCGTAAGGGCCTGCACCACCTGGGTAAGGATAATCCTCTGCCGCATATTCGCCCTGGCGTTGCGTATCTAAAAATTTTTTGCAGCCGGAAAAAAGAAAGATCATTACCAGGGCTCCTATTCCCAGGCTAATGTTCCGGAAGTATGGAAAATTATTTTTCATATCGAAGTATTTTAAATATGATTAGAAAGTCACGTTTAAACCCACAGAATACGTAGCCGGTACGGGATAAGCACCGTTGTCGGCGCCACCCTGGAGGATACTGCCAATCAGCGGTTCCGGCGAGTAGCCCGTTACCTGGCTCCAGCTCTTTATGTTTTGACCACTCAGGTAGATCCTTGCTTTTGTAATACCAATGTTGCTCAGCATGGCATTACTGAAATTGTAACCGATCTGCAGGGTCCGGATACGGAAATAATCACCCGGCTCCAGGTAATAGGAACTAAACAGGAAATTATTACCCCTTGTGTTGTCCAGGATCGGTTCTACATTGGAAGTACCGGGACCTGTCCATGCATTAAGACGGTTGGTTTCATAATTCAGAACAGCAAAATTGGATGTGCGTCGCTGCGTAAAAATTTTGTTACCAGCATTACCCTGGCCATCCAATAAGAAATCAAAGCCTTTGTAACTTAAATTAATGGATCCGCCAAAGGTGTAAGGAGGAAACGGTGTACCCAGGTACGTACGGTCGGCCGGTGTAATCACACCATCGCCATTGATATCTTCATAGGCAATATCACCAGGCAGCGAGTTGGCCAGTGCCGGCTGCTTGGCAAGATCAGCGGTTGACTGGTAAATACCAATCTGCCGGTAACCATAAAAATAACCTATAGAGCGACCGGTCTCAGTCAGGTTGGGACCACGAACGATCTGGAAGTTCAGATTGTCTCCAATGGCATTGACGACATTTTTGTTGTAGCTGAAATTCGCCGAGATGCCATAATTGAAATCACGGTTGAAAGCATCGTTCCACCCTGCACTGATTTCAACGCCTTTGTTAGTAATCTTTCCAAGGTTGGTGAAGAAACTGCGGTTATCATTTGGAATATCCAACGTCGTCAGAATGTCTGTTGTGGTGCGGTTATAGAAGGTCACTTCCGCATTTAAGCGCCTGTTGAGTGCACGTAAATCAAATCCAAGGTCCAAACCTCTTACCACTTCGTAATGGATGTTCGGATCAACAATATATGCGGGACGTATGGCCGTAAATACATTGTCGCCAAATATAGCCGAAGACGCGTTGTTGATACCAGGCCTGTAGAGGTTGTCCGGTATACCATTGGAATTGTTGGTTAAGCCCCAGGCACCCCTGACTTTTAAGAAGTCAATTCCTTTCACATTATTGAAGAAATCTTCATCGGTAACAACCCAGCCAAGGCCAATGCTTCCAGACTGGTCCCAGCGTCTTCCCGGTGCAAATTTCGAACTGCCATCTGTACGGAGCGTAGCATTCAGCAGGTATCGGCCTCTGTAATTGTAACTCACACGGCCAAAGGCACCAGCCAGTGCGCTTTCACCGCCGCCGCCGCCAAAGTTGCCGGGGTTGTTCTGGTTTACAATATTGATATACCAGTAATCCGGGTTGTTAGGTATGTTCACAGAAGTGTCTCGGCGTGTACCGTTGATAAAGGAGCTGTTATTGTACAACGTAGTGAAACCGGCCACCGCATTAATAGAATGACCATTGCCTATGCGTTTATCAAAGGAAAGGGTATGATCCTGTTGAAAACGCCTGGACTCAGATTGGCTTTGCGAAGCCGATGTTCGTACCGTATTATCAAATGTGGTGGTGGTGGGTGCTACGCCTTCTCCCAGGTTGATAAAACGAAACGGCAGGGGTGAATAGTCCCTGTTTGTACTGTAGGAGAAATCACCGTACACAACCGATTTCCAGGTAAAGCTTCTGGCAAACTTAATCTCTGCAAAAAGACTTCCGATAACCCGGTAACTGCGGTTGATGGATGTCCTGTCATTCCGGTTCAGGTTTGCAATCGGATTGCCTACCTGTGCCCGCTGGAAAGACGGCATCGCATAGTACGTGTTTTCATCGGCCTGGACGGGAACGATGGGTGCCGCCCATAACGCGTTGGTAACCGATACACCCGCCGGGTTGTTGATAATGTGCGTACCGTTTATATCGCCTCCCACCCTGATGTTGGATGTGATCCTAACATCCTGGCTTAAACGTGCCAGGTAGCGTTTGAAATTATTGTTGCGCAATACACCGTCCTGGTAGGTATAACCCAAGGAAAGATGCGTTGTAGTTTTTTCGCCGCTGCTGGAAATGCTCAGGTTATTGTTGTTGATGATCGCATTCCGTAAAACAAGGTCCTGCCAGTTGGTGTTGGCAGTGTAATTCCTGAAATCAAATGTATCGGCGCCTAGGTTTCGCAACTGAGCTTCATACAGCCGCCGGAAACCGGCTGCATCCACCACTTCTATCCTGTCCTGCACCCGCTGCACACCCACAGAACTTTGCAGGTTAACAACGGTCCTTCCCCTGGCTGCTTTTTTTAATGTGACCGCAATAACACCATTGGCGGCCCGCAAGCCATAAATGGCAATGGAAGAAGGATCTTTCAACACGTCAATGGATTCAATGTCGGCAGGGTTCAGGTAATCAATATTATCCTGCAAGATCCCATCTACCACGTACACTGGGTTGGCCGTATTGGTACTGTTGATACCACGGATACGCACAACCGGACTGGCACCAGCCTGACCGGAATTGGCAACCGTTAAGCCCGCCACTTTACCTTGTAAGGACGCAATCGGATTGGTGTTGGGCAGCCGGGCTATTTCATCGCCGTTCACTGAACTGATGGAACCGGTCAGGTCACGCTTTCGTTGCGTACCGTATCCAACCACTACCACCGTGTTGAGTTCTGATGCCGCTGCACTGAGTGAAACGTTGACCACCGTGCGGTTGCCAACAGTAACTTCCTGGGTAGAAAAACCTACGAAACTAAAAACAAGAACAGACGTGTCGCTGGGAACAGAGATGGAATAATTTCCTTCTGTGTTGGTGGAAGTGCCACCGGCCTCTCCCCGCACCTGAATCGACACACCTGCCATGGGTTCACCAGCCATCCCGGTAACCTTGCCGGTAACCGTTCTTTGTGCCAACGAAACCATTGTCAGCAGCAAACTGAATACAAGGAATACGAATCGCTGAGTCCTAAAAAAGCGAACCGCATGAAAAGGAGTAGAACTTTTCTTCATACAAAAAAATTTAAGGAGCAGATAAGATGTTTGAAATGTTGCGAATGCAAATCGGCAGTCAAGCAAAAGCGTTTTTGTCTGTTCATCTTTATTTGTTTTTGCCGGTTATCACAACAGCAACACGGGCTACTGTTGCGTAACGGACCCAGCTGAACAAACGGGCAATCCGACATTTGTTTATGTATAAAGCCATGTCATCACTACCTTTTGATCAGCCTGAATTATCTGATTAAAAGATACTTTCTATCGTATTGTCAGTAACGGAAAAACAGCGTGTTTTCAAAGTACCGGAAACTATATAACATATTTATTATCAATATGTTATCAATCTATTAAGGACTGCAATATTACAGCAGGATATGTTTTACCAAACAAGTTTTTCAAACTTTTTTCGAACACATCATTACACTTTATTTTGAAGCAGTGATGAAAGGTCTCATTCGAGTGAGATACCATTCATGCACAAGCATACTTGCAAATCAGATGCCCTGCATAAGAGACACCATAACGCAAAACTTAGCTGCATTCAATATTCACACCACTACCTGCAGGATAAGCCTTAAGCAAAAAAAGCCTATACTTGTATAGAAAATCATTCAGTGAAAAAGGTGCAGAAAATGGATCATCCCATAACTAATTTGCACCAGCCTTTGTACAGGCAAACAGGTTGCTAATTCAAATGATTCCTTGCTACAAGAACAATCCTGACAATGGAAAACATTGTATAGGCAGAACATAGAATTGCACCGAACCCAACGAGAATAATTAATCGGGTTTGTTGAATAACAAAACGATTACAAAAAATTAATATAACGTGTCCAAGCGGTCAACCGACATATTATTTCAATTGATTCATTCCCTGGAAAAAGCAGAGAAGCGACACTTCAAGCTTTTTATCAAACGGAATTCATCCAACGAAGACCTGAAGATCGTGCAGCTCTTCGATGCATTGGATAAAATGGAAGAGTACGATGATACAAAGCTGCTGAAGAAACTTCCCACTGTTCAAAAATCACAGCTTTCTAACCTGAAGGCACACCTGTATAAGCAGGTACTGGCCAGCTTGCGCCTGTTAAAAAGCGCCGACAGCATTGATCTGCAATTGAACGAGCAGTTTGATTATGCACATATCCTCTACAAAAAGGGTCTGCATATGCAGAGCCTGAAGATCCTGGAGAAAGCAAAAGAAACAGCCAAAGCCAATCAGAAGATCAATTTTCTAATCCAGGCCATTGCCCTGGAAAAAAGGATTGAGTCGCTGCATATTACCCGCAGCATGCAGGACAGGGCTGATAGTCTTGCGGCTGAGGCCGAAGAAGCGATCAGGCATGTAGACATGGTGACCCGGTTATCGAACCTTTCCATCCAACTGTACAGTTATTATATCAAAAACGGGCATTCGCGTACGGAACAGGATGAGCAACGCATCAAGGATTTTTTGAAAACACACCTGCCGGCAGATGCTTTTCAGCTTACCGGCTTTTATGAAAGGCTTTACCTCTACCAATGTTATAGCTGGTATGCCTATATCCGCCAGGATTTCCTGATGTATTATCGCTATTCGCAAAAATGGGTGAACCTGTTTGAGGAGCAGCCACTGCTGAAGCGGGTAGAGACCGGGCATTATATTAAAGGGTTGCACAACCTGATCAACTCGCATTTTGATTTGCGCAACCACGATAAGTTTGATGCAACGCTGGAGCATTTCGAGGCTTATGCCAAAACGGACAGGGTTCAGCAGAATGAGAACTTTCGTACGCAATCTTTCCTGTACATCGCACAGGCAAAAATCAACCGGCACTTCCTGAATGGCAGTTTTAAGGAAGGACTGAAACTGGTTCCGGATATAGAAGAAAAGCTGAAAGAATACGCTTTGTTTATCGACCCGCACCGGGCCATGGTGCTGAACTACAAGATCGCTATGATGTATTTTGGGAGCGGCGATTTTGATACCTGCATCGATTACGTGCAAAAGATCCTGAACGAAAACACGGGATTGCGTTACGATCTTCAGTGTTATGCCCGCCTGCTGCACCTCCTGGCGCATTATGAATTGGGGAATTATGAGCTGGTAGAATACCTGTCCCGCTCTGTCTACCGGTTCATGGCCAAAATGCAGAACATGACAGAGTTTGAGGAAGAGATCCTGAAGTTCCTGCGACGTTCCTTCCATGTATCACCGGATAAAACAAGAGAAGAACTGCAGAAGTTTTTACAACGGATCAAGAAGTTTGAAAAGAACCGCCTGCAAACAAGGGTATTTGTTTACATCGACATGATATCATGGGTGGAAAGCAAAGTGCACCGCAAGGATCTGAGCACCATCATTGCGGAAAAGTACAAAAAGGAAAACAGCCAGCGTTATTCTGCTAGCCGGCGTCTACATTCAGGTTTTCCTCTTTCTGAATAAGTAACTGCCGTAAGACTTTTGCGGAATTTTCTTCCGTACAAACCAGGTCATGCAGGGTAACTTTATCGAGTAACTGGTCTACAGTGTACTGGATCATTTGCCACAGCGACCGTGAAGAACAATCCACCGAATTGGTACAAAGCTTCATAGCACCTGCATGCGACCCACAGAATGCCTGGTCGAAAAGAGAACCGCCCAGCGCCTTCAGCACTTTGTTAATGATAATTTCATTGGCCGGCATAGAAAGCACATAGCCGCCCTTATAACCCGGCGTACTGTTGATAAAGCCACCCATGCGCAGGATGCGGGTTAGCTTGGCCACATAATGTGGGCTGATTCCTTCGGCCTCACTTAACTGCGGAATGCTCATGCCGTGGGTGTCCTGGCATGAAGCAATGCGAATCAGTAAACGCAAACCATATTCTTCCTGTGCGGTGATCTTCATGTACGATTTCTTGTTTGTTTTTTTCAGATAGCAATTTTTCGTGAATATTGCATGGTCAATGGTGAATCCTTGTTTCAATTAACCAATACGCATCTTCAGCATGTTTGTGAAGAAGGGAAATCTTTATTCCCTTTTGACATTTCACGTTTCACGACTACAGCCATCCCAACTCTAATTGAGCGGCTTCCGACATCATGCTCTTGTCCCACGGCGGATCCCAGGTAACAGCAACGTGTACATCATTTACCCCTTCAAGCTGCCGAACCTTCTGGTCTACTTCCACAGGCAACGACTGTGCCGCCGGGCAACTTGGTGCTGTCAACGTCATGGTGATCTGCACATTGTTGATCGGCAGGATATCGATGCGGTAGATCAATCCCAATTCATAAATGCTTACAGGAATCTCCGGATCGAAGATCGTCTGCAAGGTTTCCACTACTTTTTCCCGTAATACATCCGGTTCCATATTCACCAATTTGATAATTTGACAATGTGATAATTAGCTAATGAATTGCTGATGCTGCAGTTTCCATTATTGAATTGCAGCATTATCGTATTATCACATTTTATTCTCCGCTGCTTCCTTTACTTTAAAAGCAAGCGCATAATTCTTCATCTGCTTGACCATAGCCAAAAGGCCATTACTGCGGGTTTGTGCCAAGTGACTGGTCATACCAATCTCGTTAATGAAATTCAATTTTGCAGTCACAATTGCATCCGGTGTTTGACCGGAAAGCACCCGGATCAACATGCTGATCAACCCTTTTACAATCACGGCGTCACTATCTGCTTTGTAAAAAATCCTGCCATCCCGAAAGTCTGCTGCTAACCATACCGTTGACTGGCAACCGCGGACTTTGTTCTCGTCAATTTTAAACTGCTCTTCCAGCGGTGGCAGTTTTTTTCCCAGGTCAATGATGTATTCATACTTGTCATCCCAACTATCGAAAAGCGAAAAGTCTTCGACAATCTCCTGCTCAATTTCTTCTATCGTTCGTTGTTCCTGCATGCTTAGACTAAAAGTTTTACAGCTTTGTGCAATCCTGCAATCAGGGCATCCACTTCTTCTTTGGTGTTGTACATGGCAAATGAGGCACGAGTTGTACCAGGAATACGGTAACAATCCATCAGGGGCTGTGCACAGTGATGTCCCGTACGAACCGCAATGCCCCTGTTGTCGAGCAAAATGCCAAGGTCCTGCGGGTGTACGTTCTCGATTACGAAGGAAATCACACTGATCTTGTTCTTGGCTGTACCAATGATACGTAAGCCCGGTATTTCCTTCAAGGCTCCCGTGGCATACGCTAACAACTTATTCTCGTGCTGACGAATCGCTTCTTTACCGATGCCTTTCGTAAATTCCAACGCCGCTTTGAACGCAATGGTATCGGCAATATTGGGCGTACCTGCTTCAAATTTGTACGGCAGATCGTTGTAGGTAATGTTATTGAAATAAACCTCTTTGATCATCTCGCCCCCACCCTGGTAAGGCGGCATGCTTTCCAGCAGTTCGCGTTTTCCGTAGAGGGCACCCACACCAGTTGGGCCATACACTTTGTGTGAAGAGAAAACAAAAAAATCTGCATCCAGGTCCTGCACATCTACATCCATGTGAACGGTTGACTGTGCACCGTCCACCAACACCTTTGCTCCTACCTTGTGTGCTTTTTCAATGATGGCTTTAACGGGATTGATCGTTCCAAGAGCATTGGAAACATGCACCACCGAAACAAACTTTGTTCTCTCCGTAAGCATTTCATCGAATCCATCCAGGATCAACTCGCCATTTTCATCAATGGGAATCACTTTCAGCGAAGCGCCTTTTTCCTGGCATACCAGGTACCAGGGTACAATGTTGGAGTGGTGTTCCATATTGGAAACAATCACCTCATCCCCTGCCTGAATGTTTTGCCGGCCCCAGGTTTGCGCCACCAGGTTGATACCTTCGGTACAACCGCTGGTGAAAATGATCTGATCCCGTGAAGGAGCATTGATAAAGGCCTGCACCGCATCGCGGGTGGATTCAAAAGCAGCCGTGGCCTCTTCGGCCAGCGTATGAATACCACGATGAATATTCGCGTTGTAGCTGCTGTAATAATTTACCAGCGCATCAATCACCGCCTGCGGCTTTTGCGTGGTAGCCGCATTATCAAAATATACCAGCGATTTGCCTTTCACTTCGCGGCTCAGGGCAGGAAAGTGACGGCGGATGGCCTGTACATCGTAAGCGGTTTCTATGGGAAGGGTATCATTTATCATTCGAAGTAAATTCCAGTCGTTCTGAAATCAGCTTGTCTACATAATTGCGGATGGCTTCCGGCTTGATATGATCCAGAATGTCGATAGCAAAGGCATGGATCAGGAGTGACTTGGCTGCTTTTTCACTGATACCCCGGGAACGCAGGTAGAAAAAAGCTTCCTCATCCAACTGGCCTACCGTACAACCGTGCGAACATTTTACATCATCGGCAAAAATTTCCAATTGCGGCTTGGTGTTTACCGTAGCATTGTCGGACAACAGGAGGTTTTTGTTGCTTTGAAACGCGTTGGTCTTTTGAGCATCTTTCTGCACAAATATTTTTCCATTAAAAACAGCCGTAGCGTTGTCGTCGATCACGCCTTTGTACAACTCGTTGCTCAGGCAATTAGGTTTTACATTGTCTACCACCGTATGGTTGTCAACCAGGGTATCGCCATTCAGGAAATACAAGCCATAGAAGTGTGATTCCGAATGTTCGGCTTCCATGGCAATATTGAGGTTGTTGCGTACAATTCCTCCTTCCAGCGAAACCGTAACGGTGTTCACCAGGCTTTTACCTACCTGGCGGATATGCGTTGTGGTGACCTGGCTGCTTTTCGCAACATCATTCTGAATTTTATAATATTCAAGAATCGCATCCTGTTCTACCACCACTTCGGTAACCTGGTTGGTAAAGCTTTCCTGCGCACCCATCGTTGCATAGGTTTCTGTAATGATCACCTGTGCATTCTGCGACACATAAAAAAGACTGCGCGGCTGTGCCAGAATGTTAACGGAACGGGCATCGCTGATGTTGTAGATGTAAACGGGGTGCTCAACAATCTTCCCCTTCTTTACATGCACAAATATGCCTTCGGCAGCAAAGGCCGTATTTAGGGCATTCAGTCCATCGTTGATGTATTTCCCGCTTTGTCCCAGGTGTTGCAACACCAGCTCGCGGAATTCGCCTTTACTCGCATCTTCCAGCGTCATCACGGTCAGGTCGGCCGAGCGGATGGTGGAAAGTTGAGAAGCGTAAAGCCCGTTCACAAAGACCAGTTCATTGGCAGCTTGGTGCCCGGGTAAGCGAAAACTTTCCAGGTCGCTGGGGTACAATGTTGTGGAAAGACTCTCCGGATTAAAAGCATATTCTTTGTTGAACACGCCGCTGATGCGGGTGTATTTCCATTCTTCGTGCTTCACCGTTGGAATGCCCAGGGTATTGAACGTGTTGAACGCATCCCGCTCGATGGGCGTCAATACGCTGCTACCGTTGCTGGACTGCAACTGCTGGTATCGTTCTTTGATTAATTCGATCGTGTTCATGTGCGTTGATTAAGCGTCCTGCTCTACTTCAGCTTTAATAAAATCGTATCCTCTTTCTTCCAGTTCATAGGCCAGTTCTTTGGTACCTGATTTTACAATACGGCCTTTGTACAGTACGTGAACGAAATCGGGGATAATGTAATCGAGCAGGCGCTGGTAATGGGTTACCAGGAGAACTGCGTTTTCTGGTTTCCGCAACTGGTTTACACCGTTGGCAACAATACGGATGGCATCAATGTCCAGCCCGGAGTCTGTTTCATCCAAAATCGACAGTTTGGGCTCCAGCATGGCCATCTGGAAGATCTCGTTGCGCTTTTTTTCGCCACCGGAAAATCCTTCGTTCAGTGAACGGCTCAGGAGCGATTGATCGATATTGACCAATTTCATTTTCTCCTTCATTTTCTTCAGGAACTGTACAGCATCCAGCGGCTCTTCGCCCCGGTATTTACGCACTTCATTAACGGCTGTTTTGATAAAGTTGGTGGTTGTCAGACCTGGAATTTCAATTGGGTACTGAAAGGAAAGGAAGATGCCTTCTCCGGCTCTTTCTTCAGGAGAGAGTTCCATAAGGTCTTTTCCCATAAACTCAATCTCACCCTCGGTTACTTCAAAATTTTCCCGACCGGCAATAATAGCCGACAAGGTGCTTTTGCCCGAACCGTTGGGACCCATGATAGCATGCACCTCACCAGCTCTTATATCCAGGTTGATACCCCTCAAAATCTCTTTTCGGTCAATATTTGCGTGTAAATTCCGTATTGATAACATTGTGCTTATTTGAATAGTTGTTAGAATGTTTGTGAGGACATGCAAGGAGCATGTCCCAACTGATTAACCGACACTGCCTTCGAGGCTGATGGCCAGCAGCTTTTGTGCTTCCACGGCAAACTCCATCGGCAGGTGCGCCATTACTTCTTTGGCAAAGCCGTTTACAATCAGGGCTACGGCTGTCTCTGTATCGATGCCCCGCTGGTTGCAGTAAAAAATCTGGTCTTCACCAATTTTCGAGGTGGTGGCTTCGTGTTCCACTACGCCCGATTTATTTTTTACTTCAATGTAAGGGAAGGTATGTGCCCCGCATTTGTCACCCAGCAGCAGCGAATCGCACTGCGAGAAGTTACGGGCACCGGTGGCGTTCTTACCTACATGCACCAGGCCACGGTAGCTGTTCTGGCTAAAGCCTGCTGATATACCTTTCGATACAATGCGGCTGCGGGTATTTTTACCCAGGTGCATCATCTTGGTTCCGGTATCAGCCTGCTGGTAATTATTGGTAACGGCAACAGAATAAAACTCTCCTACCGAATTGTCGCCTTTCAGAATCACGCTGGGGTATTTCCAGGTAATGGAAGAACCGGTTTCTACCTGCGTCCAGGAAATCTTTGAATTAACGCCTTTACAAATTCCACGCTTTGTGACAAAGTTGTAGATACCGCCATTGCCTTCCTTGTCGCCCGGATACCAGTTTTGTACGGTTGAATATTTGATTTCCGCATTGTCCATGGCTACCAATTCTACCACAGCCGCATGCAACTGGTTTTCATCACGCATGGGCGCCGTACAACCTTCAAGATAGCTTACATAGCTGCCTGCTTCGGCAACGATCAGGGTCCGCTCAAACTGGCCGGTATTTTCGGCGTTGATCCGGAAGTAAGTAGAAAGCTCCATCGGGCAACGTACGCCTTTGGGAATATAAACGAATGAACCATCACTGAACACAGCGGCATTCAGGGCGGCAAAAAAGTTATCAGTAACCGGTACAACGGAGCTCAGGTATTGCTTTACCAGGTCGGGATGGTTCTGGATGGCTTCGCTCATGGAGCAGAAAATGATTCCCAATTCGGCCAGTTGCTCCTTAAATGTAGTAGCAATGGAAACCGAGTCGATCACCGCATCCACGGCCACGCCTGTCAGGCGCTTTTGTTCATCCAAAGAAATTCCCAGCTTTTCAAAGGTTTTCCGCAGCTCCGGATCGATCTCATCCAGGCTCTTTGGTTTTTCTTTTTGCTTGGGAGCAGAATAATAAATTATATCCTGGTAGTCGATTGCAGGGTATTTGAGGTTGGCCCAATGTGGCTCCTTCATTTTCAGCCACTGGCGAAAGGCTTTCAGTCGCCATTCCAGCATCCACTCCGGCTCTTCTTTTTTGGCAGAAATGAATCGGATGGTATCTTCGTTCAGTCCTTTAGGGGCAGCATCAGCTTCAATGTCAGTAACAAAGCCATACTTGTATTCATTACGAACCGTCTGTTCCAGAATATCCATGCTTTCGTCCACCACAACATTCTCCTGCTGAATTTCATCTGTTTTCATGGTGCAAAATTACTGCTATTTGTACTAAAAAGTATAAATAATCTTTCCAGATTTGTGAACAATTCCGCCTCATTTTTCCCTTTTAACATTACGGAAACGACCAATACCGAAAGGATTGATCAGAGGCAATTTTTTATCCGGATGAAGCACTTCAAGTAGTATGGAAAAGAAGAAAGTTTATAAACTTTCTGCCGCTTTTTTGCTTCACCCACCATTGCAAACCGGCAATAGCAGCGATTGCACACCCTATCCCTGCCAGCACATCTAAAATGTAATGATGGCTGGAGTACACAGCTGAAAACCAGATCCCCGTCATGATAATGGCGAAGACGACGTTCCAGGCTTTCATCCTGAGTTTCAGGCCAAAAAACAACACAATCATCATAAAAGCCGCATGCATGGAAGGCATGGCAGCAAACACATTGGAGCTTTTGGCATAGATACCTTCGAAAACAGAGATGCCAAAAAGCTGGTCGAAGCGGGATAGCCCCGCTGTATTACCTGGCGTAGAAGGCATAAAATCAAAGCCATATTGCGCCACATACCAGGGCGGTGCGGCGGGATATAGGTAGTAACCAATGAATCCCAAGATGTTAACAATGAAAAACGTGAGGGAAAACTGGAAAAAAGCCACCCGGTTTTTAAAGAACAGCACCCCTGCAAAAGCCAGCGGCACCGGCACCCAACACAAGTAAAAGATACCCGTTACAATATCTACCGGGGTGCTGTGATGCATAGCAAAGTATTCATTTGGTGTGATTTGGACACCATTATAATTTATGCCAAACAGGGCTTTTTCGGTATTATACAGATCCTCGATGTGCACACCATTCACCAGGTAGTTGGGGAAAGCCTTCATGTAATCGAAAAGGATCCAATAAACAATAAAGATGGAAAAGCCGATGATGAACTGGCGGGTTACCCGGCTGGCAAAAAAACAAAAATTAAAAATCCCGACAAGAATCACCTGGTCGGTTTTATACCCAACGAGAGCACGGGAAAGAAGCAGGTAAGCAACTGACAACAGCGCACATAGCAGAACGCTTTTCACGGTAATCAGCCTCGATGATTCTTCTATTGCTTTTGCTGGCGATGATTGTAATACAGTATCTTCAAACCCGGGTTCTGATAACATTTGATGGCAGCCGTTTTGCAGGCAAATTTAATGGAAGGTAAAGTGAACCTAAGAAGATTTAGCCCCTGTTTTCGTCTTTGGCGTCCAGTGCCCGTTTGGCATCCATTACGCGGTGGTAGGCCGTCACATTGGTCAGAATTGCCAGCACCGTAAGCGGTATCGTGAAAATGGACATGGTTTCAAAAAGATGAAAAGGAATGCCTTTTACATGCCATTTAAAATCGGAACCGATGTGCGGCGCAAGAATGCCGCAAAGAAGCGCAGATGTTCCTACCAGCACCACTCTTTCTGGACGTTGCATTAACCCGCCCTTACACTGAATGCCCAGGCCCTCTGCCCTGGCTCTTGTGTAGCTCACCATCATAGAACCTATCAATCCAATAAAGGCAAACAGCGACGAAACAAAATAGTGTTGCGAAACGAGGTAGTAGCAAATTCCAAGAAACATAAAAAGTTCGCTGTAACGGTCGAGCACCGAATCCAGGAAAGCACCAAATGAGGAACTCATTTTTCCCAAGCGGGCCACCTGCCCGTCGAGCATATCAAAAAGCCCGGCAAACAGGATCAGGCCACCGGCCCATCCCACATATGAAAAATCACCGCGGTTACTTTTTTCAGCACCAATCACAAAGATGGCGGCAACTCCAATATTCATGATAAATCCGCAAACAGTAATCAGGTTAGGTGTAAAGCCGATCTTCACCAACACCCGAACAAAAGGATCGATAATCCGGTAAATACCATATTGCAGTTTAACACGAAGCGGTTTGGATTCCATAAACATCAGTTTGCACAACGAACCTTTCAAAAATCAAATTAAATCCATTTTACCTGAATACAAATCTTTTTTGCAACGGGTAGTTATAAGCGACGGCGAGGAAAAGCGACACGGAGAGTTTAGAAATCAGGTAATTAAAATGACCAAAATGTGTCAGTAAGTAAACGCCCATGGTTGTCAGCAAAAGATAGCCCGTCCATACCAGGAAGTAGCGGAACAGTTGAATGTGGCGCTCTCTTTCTCCACCTTTAAATACCCAGTGCCGTCCAATAGAAAAGTTAGTCATACCACCTAAGATAGTACCGGTGCTGCTGCCGGCAACATACCAGAATCCCATCAACTCCACGCAAAGGATGGTAATAAAATAATCTACTGAAGACGCAACAAACGAGGCCAGTTGAGCTTTGGCGAAGCGGATCATGAAAACAGGTGGCTTTTGATGATGATATGCAAAATTACGTTAGAATACAATCCGGCCAACAGGTCATCCAGCATCACCCCCCAACCTTTTGATTGCCGCTCCATCCGCCGGATACCAAGTGGTTTGACAATGTCAAAAAAACGGAAAAGCACAAACGCAATCAGCACATAGCGCCAGTTGGTTGGCACCAGGAACAGTGCCATCAGCATGCCATGCACTTCATCTATAACTACCCGGTTGCTGTCGTGCCCCCACTCCTTTTCCACTGCCGATGCTGTTATCACACCCACAAAAAAAATGGCAACGAGTAAGAACAGCTCTATCCATAGTTCAGCTGTTCCTCTTAAGAAATACCAGGCAACACAACAAAAAAGTGCAGCCACTGTGCCTGCACCTTTTTGTATATAGCCAACGCCAAAAAAACTGGCGATGAGTTTTGAAAAAAACATATTACAGCACTTCCACCAGGTCCTGGTAATAATCAAGGCCCAGGTGCGTGATGAGGTCTTCACCCATCATATGGCGAAGTGTATTTTGCAATTTGATCAGTTGTTTGAAAATGTCGTGCTCCGGACGCAGACCCGGTGCAGTTTGCGGCGATTTGAAGTAGAAAGACAACCACTCCTGTATGCCCGACATGTTCGCACGTTTGGCCAGATCCATAAACAGCGCCAGATCCAGTACGATTGGTGCTGCTAAGATGGAGTCACGGCACAGGAAGTTGATCTTGATCTGCATCTGGTAACCCAGCCAGCCAAAAATGTCGATGTTGTCCCAGCTTTCTTTGTTATCGCCGTGCGGAGGATAATAGTTGATCCGCACTTTGTGATAAATATCACCATACAGCTCCTGGTTATGCTCCGGCTGCAGGATATCTTCCAACACACTCAGCTTGGAAACTTCTTTGGTTTTAAAGTTATCCGGGTGATCCAGTACATAACCATCACGGTTACCCAAAATATTGCTGGAGAACCAACCCCTTACACCCAGTGCACGGGCTGCCAGGCCAGGCGCCACGATTGTCTTCATCAGGGTTTGTCCTGTTTTGAAATCCTTGCCGCCTATGGGTGTGCCTGTCTGCTTGGCCAACTCTTCCAAAGCCGGAATGTCGCAGGTAAGATTGGGTGCGCCGTTGGCAAACGGAACGCCCAGTTTCAGGGCTGCGTAGGCATAGATCATGGAAGGCGAAATGGAAGGATCATTGTTGCGGAGCCCTTCTTCGAAGCTTTCGATGGTTTGATGCACCTCCGAAACCTCAATGTACTTTTCGGTAGATCCACACCAAACAATCACTACCCGTTCGCAGTCATTGGCATCACGGAAATTCTCTATATCATCCATCACCATCTTGGCCAGATCGGCTTTGGTGGCCGCTTCTTTTACATGATCACCATCCAGGTTAGAAATATAAGCTTTGTCAAAAACAGCTTTCATGGGTTTGATGCTTTCCAGCTCTGCTTTCACGGCATGGAGCAGCATCGGTTCCAGCACCTTCGCCTTGCTGGCTGCTTCAAATACATTATCGCTGTAAACATCCCAGCCGCCAAACACCATTTCATCTAATCCTGCCAGGGGAACAAATTCGTTTATCTTCGGATACCGGTTCTCGGTTCGTTTACCCAAACGGATATTTCCCATTTGTGTCAGCGATCCTACCGGTTGTGCAAGTCCCTTCTTCACGGCTTCTACACCTGCAATAAAGGTGGTGGCCACAGCGCCCAATCCCGGTATCAGCACACCGAGTTTACCATTGGTTTTTTGTATTGTATTCTGCATGTAGTAAAAATTTAAACAGTAGTGTATGCGTTAGCCGTCTGTTTGCCATTTGCCAGGTGAAGCAGTCTTTCCGGCCGTGGCGCAAAATAAAGGATAAAATACACAACAACACACCTTCCCTATCCTACAATCCTGATATTTAAGGCTACACAACTCAAAAAAGCAGGCCTTGTTGTTCTATTTAGGAGAAACAGCGGCGCTTCCAATCCTTTTTTCGGCTGTACATTTGTTGAACACTGTACGAAAACCTCCTGCCGATGAATGTAAAGATTGAAGCATCCTGGAAAGAAGTTCTTGGGGATGAATTTAAAAAGCCATACTTCAAGCAAATTGCCGAACATTTAAAAACAGAAAAGTCTCAAGGCAAAACCATCTACCCTCCCGGTCCCTTAATCTTTAACGCCTTTGAACAAACGCCTTTTGATGCCGTAAAAGTGGTGCTTATCGGGCAAGATCCTTACCATGGTCCCCGGCAAGCTATGGGACTGAGCTTTTCCGTACAGGATGGCGTTCCACCACCGCCTTCACTGATTAATATCTTTAAAGAATTGCAGGAAGATGTTGGCGTGCCTTTTCCCAAAACAGGCAATCTTACCAAATGGGCGCAGCAAGGTGTATTGCTCCTGAATGCTTCCCTTACGGTGCGTGCCGGTGAACCCATGAGCCATTCCAAAATTGGCTGGCACCATTTTACCGATACGGTGATCAGCACTGTTTCGAAAGAAAAAGAAAATATTGTTTTCCTGCTCTGGGGCCGGTTTGCACAGGAAAAGATCACCCTCATCGATACCCAAAAACATCATATCTTAAAAGCAGCACATCCGTCACCACTGGCTGCCAAAAACGGCTTTTTCGGTTGCCGCCATTTTTCAAAAACAAATGCATTCCTGGTAAAACAAGGCATCGACCCAATTGACTGGGCGTTGTAAGAAAAGGGCTGCGGTAACCATTCATTGAATATTTTTGCAACCTTAAAATTTAATTGTGAAGGTTGTAAAAAATGTTCTGGGTCGAATTTTTGCGTTGTGGGCCATTCTGGTTTTTGGTATAACCTTATTGATATTTCTGCTGCCCATTGGCCTGTCGGTGTTATGGCCCGAACCCAAGCGCTCAAGAATCGCCTATTTTTTCTGGTCCGTTTGGCTGGGAATATTTCTTCCTCTTTCTGGTATTTTCCGTGTGATAAAGGGAAAGCAAAATTTTAAAAAAGGGAAGAATTATGTGGTGATCTGTAATCACAACTCCATGATGGACCCTCCTATCTCTTCACCTTCTATACCTGGTCCGAATAAAACCATTGCTAAAGTAGAGATGGCAAAGATTCCGGTTTTTGGCATTATTTACCGCCGGGGTGCAGTGCTCGTTGACCGCAAAAGTGAAGAAAGCCGCCGGGCCAGTTATGGAAAAATGAAAGAAGTGCTCGAACAAGGCCTTCACATGTGCATTTATCCTGAAGGCACAAGAAACAAATCAAGAGAACCGTTGCAACGCTTCCAGGACGGTGCCTTCCGCCTGGCCATTGATACAAAAAAAGAAATCATTCCTGCAGTTATCTTCAATTCCGCCAAGGCCATGCCCCGTAAATCGTTTTTTTATTGGCCAACAGTGGTGGAAATGCATTTTCTTGAACCCATTCCCGTAGAAGGTAAAACGGTGCAGCAATTGAAAGAGGAGGCCTTCACTATCATGCGCGACTATTACGTAAAGCACAGAAACTAATCCTGCGATACTTTGCCTTCAAGCTTTAATAATTATAAAAAGTCCTGGTCCGGTTGATGCGAAGGTCGCGGAGCATACCCGACTTGGGACTGATGCTGATATTGAAGAAGCGATAGGTACCGATCGGTGTTACACTGATGGCCATCTGCCAGCAATGCATTTCACGGGCTATGCTCATAGTAAACATGGTGAGTTGCTTTGTATTGACGTCAAAGAAACCCTGTGTGCTGAAGTTCCATTTTGGTGTCAGGTTAAAGCTGTTGTTGAACGAAACACTTGAAAAAGTTTCCGTAGTGTATCCGGAATAATCCGGTTTCAGGCGACGGTTCAACGTCAGTGAATACGAAAGATTGATCGACCAGTTGACGTTAAAGTCAACAAACTCCGCCGGGTTCCTTGCCATGTATTCCGAAAGCATTTGCTGGTCGGCAAGAAGGCGTGGGTCTGTAACAGTAGTACCCGGTTGTTGTGTAGTCTTGCCATCGTCTTTCCGGCTGCTTTGAAAAGAGGTAGAAGCCGAAACGCTACCGCCGGTAAAACGTCCCAGGGTAAAGCGGCCATCCTGCCACACAAAGCGATTCCTGCGTAGACCTGTCGACACATCCGTTTGATAAGGATCTATCTGGCCATTGGCCGAAATGCTAAGCTTTTCAAACAAAGTTGTACGGAAACTCATGGCTATTGGCTGCAGTTTGAAAGAATCCTGCAGGAAGTTGTAACCACTTGAAAATGTCAGACCGTCAATCAGCTTTACCTTGCGATCAACTGTATCCTTTTTGCCCCGCACCTTCATTTCGACGTTGTTGTCGATTGAAAATGTAAGGCCACCGAAACGTCCGTACGAATACGGTGCAAATAAATTTCCCTCGAATTGTGGCAGGGCCAGTTTCTGACCAGTAGCATTTACCTGCACAATGTCGAAATTCTGCTTCGACATATTCGGCTTGTAGTTGAAACTTAATGTTGGACGGATTACATGGCGAATAGCCCTGACCTTTGAATTCTTCCCGAATTCTAACAAACCGTAAATGTTGGTGTTCACGCCCAAGCCAAAACTCATTTGTTTGTCACGAAACAAGCCTTTGCTGATGGATACAGTATCTACCTTTTGCAACTGGTTGTTCCAGGTGCGGCTGAAGCGCTGGGTGTACCAGGTTTCTTCGTAACTCACCGAAGGACTCACAAAAAAGTTTCCCATCGGTGGTAACTGCAATGTAATAGGAAAACGGTGTTGTGCACCCCACTGCAGGGTATCTATGATCTTACTCAGGCTAACATGACCGGTATCGTAAAACGAAACCTGGTTACGGGCCACAAGGTTGTAACCGACACCAATCTTTTCGTACCACTTGGGTGTGCCGGCCATTTCCTTGCGCTGAAATGGGTATTGCGTGGTCACCATAAAACCGGCATCAGGAAGAATGATGTTGATAAGTCTGTTCTGGCTGTTCTGGTTATGGTTGGCACTAAGCGTTAGCGAATACGGTTTGCCCTGCCATTGCTTGGAATAGGCAATGGAAGAATATAATTGGTTCTGAAAATTGCGGTATGGGTTATTCGGAATAAGTTCATTGTGGCGGGTGGAGCCGGCATTTACCGAAGCGCTGAAGGTTGTTCCCGGCCGGGCTCTTGAGTCTACGCTGTGGCTCCAGTTTACCTGGAAGGTTTTCACAAGATTATAATCCGGATCGCCCTTAAACGCAAATTTTGAACGGTTGATGGCAATATTGAAAGAACCGTTGTAACGATACCGTTTCCGGTACGTTGGCGTGATAGTCAGGTTCCACCCGCCGTAAGAATACAGGTTCGCCCTTGTGGTGACATCCACATAGTCGTTCAGCACATGATAATAACCCAGGCCTTCCAGTCCAAGGCCAAACTGCTGGTTGTTGGCAAACTGTGGCATCAGTATTCCCGAATGGCGACCCCGGTACAAGGGGTAAATACCAAAGGGCAGGTAAATGGGCAGTGGCACCCCCTCAAACTCAGGGTGCGTTGGGCCGGATACAGCAATGTTGTTACTGATAACTTTTATTTTATTGGACTTAAAGGCAAAATGGGGTTCATCCAGGTTACAGGTGGTAAAGTAACCTTCCTTAATGTAAACTGTATTCGCATCGATCTTTTTGGAAACATTCGCTTTGATGAACATTTCCCCTTCATGCGTATAGGTATTTTTCGTCAGGCCTTTCTGCGTTTTGAAATTGTATTCGAAAGACTCGCTTTCAAAATTTTGCTGGCCTTGCTGAAAAGTGGCACGGGTAAGAAGATTACCCAAACTGTCTTTTGAGCCCTGAGCCGTTAGAACATTTTTCTCCTGGTCAAGGATGATTGTCGGTGCATTGACCACTACGTCCTTATAATTGACCTTTGATTTTCCGTATAGAATAAACTTCTGGTCTTTTACAAAAAGGACAGCGCTGTCTTCGGCCTGGTATTCGACCGGCGCATCCAGTGTGTCGTTCGACATCCGCAAATTAAATGTATCGCTCCGCGGAACGATCGTATCCTGCAGGCTCAGTCGGGCCGTATCGGTAGCAGTACGAAAAGGAAGGGTATCGGCAGGCGAAGCAGTTACTCCTGCAGGCCTGTTGAGCGGTATGGTGTCCCTTTGTTGCTGGAAAAAAGATTGATTAGTGCCGGAATTTGCATTCGTGGCCCAACCGCTGTAATTTGTTCGCCCTGTATAGCCGGCTGTGGCGCTGTACGTTATGATAGTGCAAAATATCAGCATCGCGGAAGCAACACTTAATTTTTTAAAAGTAAATTTGTACAGTCCGCGCATACAGTATAAAACAAAAGTAACTGTTTGCCATCTATGTGAATTGTGAAGAAAATACTAAACCGTCGCTCAAAAATCTGGTATGCTAAAAAAAACAATTATCCTATTACCCTGTATTTTCCTGCTATTGCTATCGCCTCAGTTTTCGGTTGCACAAAAACCACCGGTAAAAACCATCATTATTGACCCGGGACATGGGGGCGCCGATCCGGGTGCTGCAGGACTGATTTCCACCGAAGCACAAATTACACTGGCCTTGAGTAAAAAGCTGGGCGAAAAGCTGGCCACCGAACTGCCGGACATTAAAGTATTATTTACCCGTACCACGGATATCATCCCTGGCAATGGCCGCAACAAAACGGAAGGCTTGCGTTACAGGGCCAATTTTGCCAACGAATCCAAAGCCGATCTCTTTATCAGTATCCATTGTAATTCGGCCGGCCGTGCACCGGGTGGATGGAATGAGCGCCGGATAGTGGATTATACCGAACAGGAAAAATGGGTAGGCAAAGGGAAAAAGCGGCGCAAAACAACCGTAAAGGTACCGGTGTACGAAACCGTATATGTTCAGAACCCCTCAAAAGGGACGGAAACTTTTATCTGGACGGCCCAGGAAAATTCACACAAAGAGCAACTGGTAGGCGACCATGCCGAATTTGCTTCCCTGGAAGAAGACAGCACCATCAGTATCCCCGAGAATGACCCGGTTTTTAATGCGTTGAAATTGATCTATACCCAAAAATTTTTCAAGAAAAGCCTGAAACTGGCCGAACTGGTGCAACAGGAATTTGAAAAGCGGGGTCGCGTCAACCGCGGGGTAAAACAGCGAAACGAAAAAGGTATTTGGGTGCTGCATGCCACGGGTATGCCCAGCATCCTGGTAGAAGCCGGCTTTATCTCAAACACGGAAGAAGAACAATACATGAACAGCGAGGAAGGACAAAATGAGATTGTCCAGGATATTATAAATGCTATCAAAGCTTACATAGCCTCGCTGGAACAGCCAAAAACCGTTCAGGAAATTGGTACCGTGAACAATGAAAAATAACCGGTATCGTTCTTTCTGAAAACAGCAGTCCTTAAAATCCAATCATCATCTTAAAGAACACAGAGTATGGTAAAAAAAACGCTTTCCCTCTTTACACTTCTCGCAGCGCTGGTACTGATGACAGCTTACGAGCCTGCGCCAAAGCAACAGGTTTTGCGTACCATTATTATTGATGCCGGCCATGGTATTATGCCAAACGGCGGGCACAACGGGGCCAAAGGCAGTTATTCTTATGAAGATGAAATCTGTTTTGCCGTATCCAAAAAGCTGGTCGCACAGCTAAAGAAGGAATTCCCGGAAGTAAAGATCATTGAAACGCGGCCTACCGAAAAAATTGTTGACCTGCGGGAACGTGCCAATGTTGCCAACCGTAACCGCGGCGACCTGTTTATTTCCATTCACGTGAATGCCATGCCGCCTATCACCCGCAGAGAACTGACCGGCTACCGCAACGAAGTTTATTATACAGGCAAGGGCAAAAAACGGAAAAAGCACACCCGCAAAGTTCCACAGTACAGAACCTATACCGTACCCAATTCAAGAGCCGTAGGCACACAAACCTACATCTGGGGTGCCCATAAAGCAGAAGATAAAGAAACCGCCATTCGCGAAAATGCGCCTATGCTGGCAGAAGAGAACTACAAGGAAAAATATGGCGACATTGATCCCAACTCTCCCGAATTTATTGCCCTGTCACTGGTAAAAACAAAACAGTTTGGCCTGCGCAGCGCTACGCTTTCGCAAATGGTGGAAGAGCAGTTTGCAAAAGTGGGCCGTGTAAGCGGCGGTCCCAAGCAGCGCCAGGTAGGCATCTGGGTGTTGCAGGCAACGGCCATGCCCAGCATCCTGGTAGAAACCGGGTTTATTACCAACCCGCAGGAAGAAGCGTACCTGAACAGCGAAAAAGGGCAGAACGAGATTTCTGATTGTATTACTAAGGCCGTGGATAATTACATTAAATGGATGGAGAAAAAGCAAACGCCTGGCAGCGCCTCCGCTCCTTCTCAAAAAAATAATCCAGACGTTGTTTTGAACGAACAGATGCTTCATGCTTTTGACCAGCATGCAGCAACACATGCCGAATAAAGAATAAAGTCAATCTTTTTAAGCCGGATCCGTTGTTGATCCGGCTTTTTGTTATCCACAATTGGTATGATTTTTTAAACCACAGGTAGTGTCTGTTTATTCCTGCGCCCCATTTGACCGATTTATTGTTTAATTTAGGCTCGAACTGGCAGGTTCCTACAGACGAAAACCACGAATGCATGAAGATTTCTAATGAAGTTAAAGTTGGTCTTTTAGCCGTTGCCGCAATAGCCATCCTTATTTTCGGATTCAACTTTCTAAAGGGTAACAGTGTTTTTTCTAAACCGTTTGTACTTTATGCACGTTTCCCCAACATTGGTGCACTGGAACGTTCAAATGTTATCAAAATAAACGGCCTGAATGTGGGCACTGTAGCCGATTTCAGGCCTGCAGACAAAGAAGTAAACAGCATTATTGTAGAGCTGCATGTAGATAAAAACATTGCTATCCCCACTAATTCCATTGCCCTGATTGACGGATCGGTTTTGGGTTCTGCCTATATAAATATTGAAAAAGGGCCGGCTAATTCGTACCTGAAACCAGGTGACAGCATCTCTACCCGTGCCGACATGAGCTTGTTGAGCGATCTGAAAGCGCAGGTGGCGCCTACCCTCACCCGCCTGAATGAAACGTTTGATTCTTTGAAACTGGTCATTGGCGGGTTGAACAGCATTTTTGATCCCAACACGAAAAATAACCTGCGCGGACTGATCACCAACCTGACGATCACATCAGGAGAGATGGCTCAATTGCTGGATGTGCAGAAAGGCGCTCTGGCACAGTCGCTGCAAAACGTAAATGCCATTACCGGTAACCTGGCCCGAAACAATGATGTTATCAACAGTTCGCTTCGTAATGTTGAAGTAACCACTTCGCGTTTGGCAAATGCTAATATTGAAGGACTGGTTTCGGCCCTGCAGTCAACCATTGGCGAACTGCAAACAACCGTTTCCAAATTCAACACCAATACCGGCACACTGGGCCTCCTCATGAACGACCGGCAATTGTACGATCGGCTGGGTGATGTTTCAAGCCGCCTGGATCGTGTAGCACTCAGCGCAGAGATCCTGCTCGACGACATTCGTGTTCACCCGAAACGCTACGTTAATATTTCTGTCTTTGGCGGAAAGAAAGGGGCTGAACCGATAACTTCGCCTGCACCGAAGGATACGATTCCACGGTAATGGGAAATGAACGGTAAACAAGTTTTCTTCTTTCTGTCCTTTTTATTTACGACCCTGTTTTCAATAGGGCAAACAACGCCTGCAGACACTTCTTCACCCGTAGAAATTTTACCGGGTGTACGCAAATTGGAATACCGCAAATTGGCCGATGGAACTGAACTGCAGATCCTTGCCGGTAATGTTCGTTTAAGGCAGGGAACCACCATTTTCTCCAGTGACAGCGCCGTATTGAACACGACTGACAAAACGTTTTCAGGATTTGGCAATGTCCATATCAATGACAGCGATACGGCGCATGTTTGGTCCAATACGCTTCGCTATCATTATGACAGGAAGTATGCCTACCTCACCGGAAATGTCCGCCTAACAGATGGCCAGGGCACCCTTACCACGCCTTCGCTTGAATACGATGTTGCCCGCAGTATCGGCACCTACAACAATGGCGGCAAAGTGGTAAACAAACGCACAACCGTCACAAGCGGCGCAGGTATCTATTATGCCGACATGCATGATATTTACTTTAAGAATAATGTGGTAATGAAGGATCCGGGGAACACGGTTATTTCTGATTCTATTCTTTACAACACGGAATCAAGAATTGCACGGTTTATTTCTCCCACCACCATAAGGGACAGCAGCGGACGGGTGATCAAGACCAGTGAAGGATTTTACGATCTGCAATCCGGGCAGGCCGAGTTCACGCAACGAACCACTATCGTTGACAAATCCCTCACCGTCATTGGAGATCATATTGCATCGGACGATCAAACCGGAATCGTTCAAATTGAAGGACGCGGGGTTTTGATTGATACCGCTAAAGGCATCAACATCCTGGCCGATAAGATATTTGCCAATAAAAAATCGGAAGCCTTTCTTGCTACCAACAAACCGCTGATGATCATCCGGCAGCAATCCGATTCGATTTATGTGGCGGCAGACACCTTGTTCTCGGCACGGCTTTCTGATCTGTTCATAGATACATCGGCGAACGCCAAACCGCCTTCACCAAACGACAGCACCAACCGGTATTTCGAAGCTTACCGTAACGTGAGGGTGTTTTCCGATTCGGTGCAATCGGTCAGCGACAGTTTGTTTTATTCGTTTAAAGACTCCGTATTCCAGTTGTTTCAGAACCCTGTTGTTTGGAGCCGGAAAAGCCAGATCACCGGCGACACCATCTATATGTTTACCCGGAATAAAAAACCGCAATACGTGAAGGCCTGGGAAAAAAGCTTTATGGTTTCGGAAGTGCAGCCGGGGGCTTATAACCAGATCCGGAGCACCCGTATGGATGGTTATTTTATCGATGGTGTGCTGGATTCTGTCAGGGCAAGAGGCGCTGCCGAATCAGTTTATTTTATCCAGGACAGGGACAGTGCTTTCACCAGCGTGAATCAAACGGAAAGCGACATCATTGATCTTTATTTTACCAAAGGAGACCTGCACAAGGTGGTGCTGCGAAGTTCTGTTAAGGGAACCGTTTATCCCATCCGGCAAAAACCACCTTCCGAAATGCGGTTGGAGAATTTCCAGTGGCAGGAAGGCAGGAGGCCTAAAACAAAGTACGAGTTGTTTGAATGAGTTTACCCGCGGGTTATTAAAGAATCATTTCTTCCATTCCATAAACTACAAACGGTAAATGAATCTTTTACGTGAGTGAAAAAGTTTAGCAAGCTGGTTTTGAAATAGCAGATTTCTGATTCCGCAAATGGAATAGAGCACTTATTCTGCCAGTGCATTTTGCTCTTCCCTTGCCGAGCGTTTTTCTTTGCGGAATTCCCACGGCGGTGTTGGGTTTGGCTGTCGCCACAATCCAGCTTTGTTCTTACGTGCTTTTTGTTCCAGCTGCGTCCAGGCCGGCGTTTTATCATATTCCTTGTAATGCCACACCATCCCACGACGTAGCAACTCTTCATTTACATTTACACCGTTGCTATAAACAACGGCAACGATACGGCCATACCGGTCTTTGTCCTTTTGTTCTAACCTGACCTCTTTTCCGAAAACAAGTTCACTCAACACCTCCCTTGCCTGGGTACTATAATCCTGCCCCTTCTCCGGCGCATCAATCCCGTGCAGCCGTACCCTTACTGTTTGTTTTTCATCTGTCAGTAAACGAAACGTATCGCCATCACTGATGGCCACCACTTTACCGTCTGTTTTTTCAATACTGCTGCTATTTCCCACCCTTTCCGGGTTGGTGCAGGCACCTAGCAAGAAAACGAAAAGAATAGTACAGCAAAATGACCATTGGCCAGGAAAGCTGAAAGGATATTTTATTTTGTGAAACAAGCGTACATCCATTGTGGCCGGTTTTACCGGCAAAGTTAGGTGAACCGGAGGTGGTTAAGAGAAAGCTCCTGCGCATAGAAAAGGCGCTCCGCAAAGCGCCTTCTTTTGAATATTTTGGCTTTTACATGTGCATTTCGAGCTCTTCAGCCTTGTGCAACAAAGGAATCGATATTAATAGTGCCAGCGAACAAATGCTTCCATGGCTGCGTACTGGGTAAGACCTAACTGCGCATACAGGTTTGCGGTAGCGGCATTGCGTTCTTCGGCACGTTGCCAGAACTCACGGGCATCGCTACCCTGAAATGGCACCATGTCTTTTTGCGACTGGTGAATAAAAATACCATAGCGCTTCTGCATTACCTGGTCCGGACTCATGGGAATTGACATTTCAATTTCACTGATATCCCACTCCTGCCAGGCACCTTTGTACAGCCATACCCAGCAATCCTGGATCCACGCATCGCCTTCCGCTTTGATGCGCCTGAGCGCTTCGAATATGATATCCAGGCATACCTTGTGCGTACCATGCGGATCAGCCAGGTCCCCGGCAGCGTATACCTGGTGAGGCTTTATTTTCCGCAATAGTTCCATTGTAATTTGAATGTCAGCCTCACCCATCGGCGCTTTTTCAATGGTACCAGTTTCATAAAACGGAAGGTTCAGAAAGTGAATGCCTTCTTCTTTGATACCAACATAACGACAAGTTGCTTTTGCCTCGCACCGGCGAATCAATCCCTTGATAGAACGAATAAACGGCGTGTCAATCTGGTTCGGCTTTTTATTGGCAAGGTAGCTGCGAACGTCCTGAAAGATATTGGCCGATTTATCGCTGTTGATACCGGCTATTTCTTCAAAACCCACGGCAAAATCGAGGAAGCGGGTGACAAATTCATCGGTAACGGCAATGTTGCCGGAGGTTTGATAGGCCACATGCACTTCATGTCCCTGGTCGTGCAGGCGCTGAAAGGTGCCGCCCATGCTGATGATATCATCATCGGGGTGCGGGCTAAAGATCAGGCAGCGTTTGGGATAAGGTTTAGAACGTTCGGGATGCGCTGGTATATGAGCATCCGGTTTGCCACCGGGCCAGCCCGTGATGCTGTCGCGGAGCATATAATACACCTTCAGGTTAATCGCATATGCATCGCCGTGTTCGATCAGCAGATCGCCAAGGCCATATTCATTATAATCATGGTCGGTCAGCGAAAGCACGGGTTTTCCCCTTTTCATGGCCATGTTTACCACGGCCTTTTTAATCATCTTCGGTGTCCAATCAATTTCACCGGTGAGCCAGGGCGATTTAAAACGAGTCAGTTCTGCTGCTGCGGCTTCATCCAGGTAAAATGTACAATCCGGGTGGTTCTGCAGCAAGCTTGCCGGTACGCTTTCGGTGATATTTCCTTCCACTGCTTTTTGCACCACAGGCGCCTTTCCGGGCCCCCAGGCAAGAAGAATAATCTGTTTTGCCTTTAGAATGGTACTGATACCCATTGTTATCGCGAGTCTTGGCACCTGCGAAATGTTGGCAAACTCGTAGGCATTGGCAAGCCTTGTAGAGTTTTCCAGGTTGATCAGACGGGTACGGGAATAAATGCTTGAACCGGGTTCGTTAAAACCAATATGGCCATTGTTCCCAATGCCGAGAATCTGCAGGTCGATCCCGCCAGCTTCTTCAATTTGTTTCTCGTAATTGGCACAATGCTCTTTGATTGCTTCCTTGGGCAATTCACCATTAGGAATATGAATATTGTCGGGATTTATATCAATATGCTGAAACAGGTTACGGTGCATATAGTTGTTGTAACTCTGAAATGCATCCCGCTCGATGGGATAGTATTCGTCCAGGTTGAACGCAACAACATTTTTAAAGCTTAATCCTTCTTCTTTGTGCATCCGAACCAGTTCGGCATACAACGTCCGTGGGGTGGAACCGGTTGCCAGACCCAGTATACAGTTTTCGCCCTGCTGCTGTTTGGCACGAATAAGATCAGCAATCTGTTGCGCAGCGGCTTTTGAGCCATCGGTTAGGGTTTGGAAAATATTGACAGGAATACGTTCGAAGGCATCAATGAGATTGATCTCGGTAGGTTGGTTTTGCATGTAAGCATTTCGTTTAAGCGGGCCAAAGATAACATGAAACCAATTGAGATGAGAAGGCAATCCATTATACAGGCAGATTACTATACAAACGGTGTGTGCAAACGTTTGTTATTGGCATTGAAAGAAAAATAGTGCCTGCACTTTTCTATTTTGCGCTTTTAAACAGCAAAAAAAAACAGGTGAAAAAGACAAATTAGTGTTACACTAATGATCTTATTCACCTGCCTTTCCCTACTACAATCAAACAAATAATTACCGGTTCTTCACATTTTTCCGGTCGTTTCTGGTTTGTTTTTCATTATGGGTTACATCGTTCCCTTTTGTATCCTGCTCTTCATTTTTACGGCTGTCCAATTCATCGCGTGTATGCGGACGAGGACGATGCGTTACCATATGCTTGTTTTGCATGTTATTCTGTGATCTGCTTCCTTTCATTGTCATAATCAATCATTTACTATTTAGTCAGAAAAACCATACCATTCCACACATGCCCAGGTAAAATTTTTTAAAAAGAAGCGATTAGTTGATGAGCCGTTTCCCGGCCGCTTGCCAAAGCAGCCTCCACCGTTCCAATCTCTGGTCCGGTGCGTAGACCTTCACCTGCGAAGAACAGGGTATCCTCCACTCCTTTTTGTACCGTTGTGATCGCTTCTTCTCCGCCAACCGTTTCGTAGGAGTAGGCACCACAAACAAACGGATCAGCCGACCAGTTATAATAATAAGCTTCATCCAGCATTTGATGCAGGCGCAGAATGTCCATACCAAGAATTGTTTGTAGAGAAAGCAAGGCTTTTTGAACAATCTCCTCTTTGCGCATAAACTGCGCAGTTGCTGCTCTGGGTCCGGCCAGCCACCCGGTTAGAAGTGGTCTTTCTTCGGGGTAGTGTGTCCACCAGGTGGGAACCTCTTCCTGTGAAAACAAAAAGCTCATGGAGGAAAGATCTTTTCCTTGTGTGTTGGTCTTTTCTTTCCAGAAAGCATTTTCAAACCGGAGAACAATTTTTACAACATAGCCAAAGCCGAGCTTTTGTACCGCCCGGTTAATTTCAGGCAGTGCTGGAAAAAATGTGATCGCTTCTTTTTGCAAAACACCAACAGGTACAGTTAGTAACAGTTTAGCGGCACGAAAGGTCTGCTTTTCTGTGATGATAGCTGTGTGGCCCTTTTTCCACTGTACCTGCAACACAGGCTGCGAAAGAAAAAACTGTACACCTTTTTCCCTGCATGCGTTTTCCAGGTAGTTTACCATCACGCCATACCCTTGCCTTACCCGAAACTGTTCATCATCACCCTTTGTCAACTCGATGCACAACGCTTTGGTGCTGGCATTACGGACATCTGCAGCATAATAACCTTTCACATAATTTCGGAGGGTAAAACGGAGTTCATTCTTTTCTTCACCGGAAAGATCTTCTTCTAAAAACGTTTCCACCGGTTTGTCCCCTACCAGGTCTTTGCATTTTTTCTCCAGGGTTTTGTAATCGGCAATAAAATCTTCCTGTTGCTGCAGGCTACCATCCTTATGCTGCCAAATGTTTCCGTTTACCGTGTAAGTTTCTGCCCCTGCTTTTTCCAGGTATTGTTTTGTCTGTGGCAGGTTGCCGTGTACAAATTCAGCACCCAGTTCAATGGGATAAAGGCCTCCTGCACTGGTCAGAATTCTGCCGCCCACCCGATCTTTTGCCTCAATGATGGCGACACTTCTTCCGGTGAGTGCAATTTCCAGCGCAGCTATCAAACCGGCTGCGCCAGCTCCAACAATCACAACATCAAATTCAGTCCGATTCATGCCTTGGCTATTGCAATTTTCATCCCACCAAATGAAAAGGATGGGTTTCAAAATGTAGGGTTTTACACAGGCAAAAACGTAAAAAGGGTTGCACATGGCAACCCTTGATTGGTTTTGATTTATGGCTTATTACTGAATATGTGTAGGATCGGGCTTGCGGTGGCTGCTGTATTCGCGGTTGCCGTGATACTCCTTGGTATTGTCGTATTCTTTCTTTTCCATGGCATAGGAACCGATAAGGCCCAATCCACCCCCAATAGCGATCAAAGAGAAATAGATGGCTTCGTGATCGCGGCCGCTCATGTTGTGCGAAATGATATAGGCAAGCAGCAAACCCACACCGGCACCCAGGAGGAGCAAACCGGTTTTTAGGCTCCGGAACGGTGCCGGCAGGTTGGCATAGCGTTTCGGGTTCATGCCTTTATCAATCATGGCCATGTTTTCGCGGGTGCGGAGATAGATGATGCCAAACACCATGGCAAATGCACCAAGCGGAACTAAGATCGGGATTAAGATTTCTGCGTCTCGCATACAATAAATTTTATAAGGTTTATGGTTTTTATTTTCCAGCCCTGTTTGTGGCTCTAAACTATCTGACTACATGTAGTTGGCCCTGGTTACAGCTAGTTTAAAAATTTTTTAAAGAACTGGTTCTGAAGATAGGACGACGGGTGTGGTGGTGAGGTTACAGGGAGTTTGGATATTAGATATTTGATATTCGATAATGGATAGTAAAAGATGCAGGTTTCTGTTATAAGCTTTCCTGGCTTATTTATTCAGTTATGTTTCCATTGTATTGCTACAACTCCACCCTTCATAAGGAAAAATGTAAAAACGTATTCAATGCTCAATATCTAATATCTAATAACAAATATCCAATATCAACTACCATCCAAAAACCTACCTTGCACCTGTAACCGGCTGCCACTACCTGTCGTCTTACAATAGGAATGCACACCAAAACTCCAGATAACGATCTGATACAGCTTGTTCTGCAGGGGCAATCCGCTGCCTATGCCGAACTGGTGGACCGTTACAAGGCTTTTGTGTTTACCATTGTGCTGCGTTATATCAGCAGCCGGGAGGACGCAGAAGAGGTGTCGCAGGACGTTTTTGTAAAAGCATTTCGCTCTTTGTCCGATTTTAAGGGAGCTTCCAAGTTCAGCACCTGGTTGTACACCATCGTTACCACCTCTTGTCTTACCTTCTTGCGAAAAAAAAAGCTGGACGTGCAGTCGCTGGACAATGAAAAAGTGTTTGCCGCTGCCGATAACATTGATGGCGGCATGAGCGCCAACCAGGTGGAACAAAAAAGCCGTGTGGCAATGGTGAACGAAGCCATTAAAATGCTGAGTCCAGATGATGCGCAGATCATTACCCTATTTTATAAAGGGGAGCAAACGCTGGAAGAAATCGCAAAAATCCTGGGCAAAGAACCCAACGCGGTGAAGGTGCAGTTGCACCGGGCCCGCACAAGACTGAAAGAAAGGCTGCAAAAGCATTTTGCGGCTGAAGTAAAAGATATTCATTAAAAAATATAATCAGAATTTATGGCTATAAATTCTTCTCCCGAACAACAAAGCCCTGATATGGAAAGCAGGCTTTGGGACTATATCGACGGTACCAGCCAGGAAGCATCAGCCATTGAAAAGCTGATTGCAGAAAACAGCGTCTGGCGGGCCAAATATGCCGAATTGCTGGATATCAACAGCCTGGTACTGGCCACTGAACTGGAAGAGCCTTCGCTGCGCTTTACCAAGAATGTTATGGAGGAGATTGCCCGCCTGCAGATTACGCCGGCCGCAAAAAAATACATCAACACCAAGATCATCTGGGGCATCGCAGCTTTTTTTATCACGGTGATCGTGGGCTTCCTGGGCTATGGGTTTTCGCAGGTCGACTGGTCGTCTGGCACGGGTGGCAGCAGCCCTGTTGGAATTGATTTCACTTCGGTTGACTACAGCAGGATGTTCAGCAATTCGTTTGTCAACCTGTTTATGATGATCAATGTTATCCTGGGACTGATGCTGCTCGACCGTTACCTCGCCTGGAAACGGAAGAAGCTGATGAACCGGTAATAACAATAATAGAAAAGGGTGTTTGTGAAACACCCTTTTTGTTCTGCTCTGCTTTTTGCTTACCTGCAATAGTCCGTATAGTCAAATAACTCTTTGGGTGCATTGTATTCAGCCCACCAGCAGGCACAAGCCGCATCATCCGATGTAACGAGCCATACCAGGACTTCCCAGTTTTCTCCTTTTCTTTTTAGCAGGGCACGGGTCTCTTGTCCTTTAAAAGCGAGAAAGTTTTTTCGTTTAACGGGATCAAAATTGGCAAAATCAATCTCCTTTCCTCCATTGTCGCGAATCTTTCCTATAAGAAACGCAAAGCCGTTTTTAATATACAGGTTATCAAGAGTTAGTACAGGCAGAATGCCAAATGTTGTTTTCAAATGGTTCCAGTAGGTTTCTGTAATGGTTACCCGGTCAGGTGCATTTTCAAGACGGGCAAAGTCAATTCGTGAACCTTGTGATAACACTGTTTGGCTAAACAGGATGCAGAGGAAGAACCAAAGTTTCCGCATAGAAAAGCGTTGTATATTAAATTTATGCAATTCGTCTGATAAAACGAATTTTTGTTTAATACATCGCTGTTGTTTACTTTTTTAAAGCCAAACTTCTTTGTTAATAAAGGTTAAGTTATTCTATATGATTGATTTTTAACTGCCTGTTCAATAGTAATTTCCGAGCTTTATTGTTTTCGCATTTCCAAACATTTAAAAACACAGGAATGAACCGTCGCTTCGCTGTTGCTATGGCAACAGGACTTTTATTGACCAGTGCTGCAGGTTTCGCTCAACGAACACCTACCACTCCACCAACTAACGGCAACGGCACGGCCACCCCGGGTAACTTCCCCGGAAGGACTGCCCCGGGACAAAGTACAGGTCCCAAACCGTATGCAGAAGTAATTACTGCAAAAGCCAAAACTGACCGTGGCCTTTTTGTCACACACAAGGTTGATGACAAATATTATTTTGAAATCCCGGATTCGCTGCTTGGCCGCGAAATTCTCATCGTTAACCGTATCTCCAAAGCACCGGCCGGACCCCGTGCTGGTTTTATTGGTTATGCCGGAGATATCATTGGTAAGAAGGAAATCTCTTTTGAAAAAGGTCCCAACAATAAGATCTTTATGCGTGGCCTTTCGTTTGACGAAGCCGGCCGCGATTCCGCAGGTATGTACCATGCTGTACGCAATTCGAACCTGCAACCTATTATGGCTGCTTTCGACATTAAAGCCCTGGCGCATGATTCCATCACCAACGCCAAAGGTTCTGTTATTGAACTGACGGATTACCTGATGGGCGATAACGATGTGCTGTTTTTTGCTGCTGGCACCAAACGCACATTGGGTCTCGGCAACTACCAGCGGGAAACCTCTTACATCAACGATGTAAAATCCTTCCCCACCAACATCGAAATCAAAACAGTGAAGACCTATATGCGTACGCCTACCCCGCAAGGTGGTGGTCTTACTATCAGCATCGGTCAACCGGGTGCGGGTTCGCCTTCAACCTACGAGCTGAACAGCTCCATGATTCTGCTGCCAGGCAATCCTATGAAGCCCCGACTGTTTGATCCCCGTGTTGGATATTTTGCCACCGGTTATACCGACTTTGACGCTAACCCACAAGGGGTGGAAAGAATCACTATGGCTGTTCGCTGGAAACTGGAACCCAAACCTGGTGACGAAGCCAAATACCTGCGTGGAGAACTGGTAGAACCTGCGAAACCGATTGTTTATTACATTGATCCGGCTACGCCGAAAAAATGGGTGCCTTACCTCATCCAGGGTGTAAACGACTGGCAAAAAGCTTTTGAAAAAGCCGGCTGGAAAAATGCCATCTACGCCAAAATGGCTCCAACCAACGATCCTTCATGGAGCCTGGAAGATGCACGTCACTCTGCTATCGTTTACAAGCCTTCTGATATTCCAAATGCCAGTGGCCCGAACGTACACGATCCCCGCACCGGTGAGATCCTGGAGTCGCACATCAACTGGTATCATAATGTAATGAGCCTGGTACGCGACTGGTACTTTGTACAGACTGCTGCCGTTGATCCCCGTGCCCGCCAGCTGGTGTTCCCCGATTCATTGATGGGTGAACTCATCCGCTTTGTTTCGTCGCATGAAGTGGGTCATACCCTGGGTCTGCGTCACAACTACGGCTCCTCTTCTACTGTACCCGTAGAAAACCTGCGCAACAAAGCATGGGTGGAAGCCAATGGACACACACCTTCCATTATGGACTATGCCCGCTTTAACTATGTGGCACAGCCGGAAGACAAGATCAGTGAAAAAGGTCTTTTCCCCCGCATTGGCGATTACGATATCTGGGCAATCGAGTGGGGTTACCGCTGGATGCCGGAGTACAAAACCCCGCAGGAAGAAGTGGCGGCCCTGAACAAGCTGACCATGGAAAAAATGAAGAACAAGCGCTTGTGGTTTGGAACAGAGATCGATATTGATGACCCTCGTGGCCAAAACGAAGACCTGGGTGACAATGCCATGAAAGCAAGTGCCTACGGCATCAAGAACCTGCAGCGTATCATTGTTAACCTGCCGGAGTGGACCAAAGAAGAAAATCGCGACTACCGCGGCCTGCAGAACATGTATGGTCAGTTGACCACCCAGTTCAACCGTTACATGGGCCATGTAGCCAAGAACATTGGCGGTATTCAAACCACCCCTCGGATGCAGGAAGAAGGTGGTGTAGTGATCGAGTTCACCCCGAAAGCAAAACAAAAAGAGGCGATGCAGTTCCTGCAGCAGCAATTGTTTACCACACCAATTTGGCTGAAGAACAATAAGATCGAAAGCCTGGTAAGCGTTAACCCGATGAATACCATCCTGAGTGTGCAGAATAACATTTTGGGACGTTTGATGAGCAACAGCACATTCAACAAATTGTTCCGTTATGAAGCCAGTGGCGAAAAGAATGTGTATACGGCTACAGAAATGGTAACCGATCTGCGCAAAGGTATCTGGAGCGAACTGGCTACCCGCAAACCGATAGATATCTATCGTCGCAACCTGCAAAAAGCTTTTGTAGAGCAATTGGCCAACAACCTGAAGGCCGAAACCACGCCGACAATTTCTACATCGGCTGGCAGAGGGTTTGTCCTTTCTTCAGATTACAGCCGCACTACCGATGCTATTTCTGTTGCAAAAGCGCAACTGCGTTCGCTGCAAAGCGAGATTCGTGCAGCCCTGCCGGCGTATAAAGATGCCGCCAGCCGTGCACACCTGCAGGATGTAACTGACCGCATCAGCGATATTTTGGATCCGAAATAAACACGACGTTTTCATTTTTGTAAAGCCCCTTGCGAACGCAAGGGGCTTTTTTGTGATTAAAGAGAAAATTACCTTCTTGCTTTGATTATAACTTTGATTGGATGCGCACTGGAGCTGAATTGCGCAGCTGTAATTACAGGCAAAACTGGTAAGATCCATTCCCTTTGAAAGGGAATGCCCATCCTTTGACGGTATCAAAATTGATGTTGTAATAGAAAGACAGCTTAATATGACACAAACTGCCCATTCAACCACAAAAGATTTTAAAAGGTCATTGTGGGGTGCCGTCCTCATTGGTATTGGAATCATGGCAGGTGTTGATGAAATCATTTTTCACCAGGTGTTATCATGGCACCATTTCTATGACCGCTCCACGCCTGAAATAGGCTTGCTTACGGACGGGCTGTTGCATGCTGCTGAATTGATTGTGATTGTTGCCGGCTTTTTTGTGCTCCTGGACTTAAGAAGAAGCAATGCACTTCATCAGCCCAAGGCCTGGGCAGGCTTTTTTATGGGTGCCGGTGGCTTTCAACTGTTTGATGGATTGGTTGACCATAAGGCGCTAAAACTGCATCAGATCAGGTACAATGTACCCGACTTACTACCGTATGACCTCAGTTGGAATATCGCAGGTCTAATAATCCTCCTTATCGGAATCATATGTAACAGTAAGGCCAATAAAAATTTACAGGCAACAACCCAAACTGCCTAAAGAATGAAAATGTACCTGCTGCAGTGTTCCTATGTATTACAACCGCATAGCAAAGAACATCACCATGGTTCTTTTGTCTTTCTCCTGCTTATCTCCATCATTTTTGCCCTCTACGTGGTGGCGGCATTTTCGCTAAATCTAGCTGGGAAAAAATGGGGCAATTGGAAAACCTGCAGCTTTATATCCGGATGCATTTTAGTGGCAATTGCACTGTCTCCTACGATGCTTGATTATGCCCATCATGACTTCAGAGGGCACATGATACAACACCTTTTGCTTGGCATGCTTGCACCGGTTGCTTTGGTTTTGGGTGCACCGGTAACGTTAGCAATCCGCACCGTGCCGCACCAGGCTTCAAAAGCTTTGAGCTCGCTATTGAACAGCACTTTCTTTCATTTTCTGAGTCATCCAGTTACTGCGTTCCTGTTGAACATTGGCGGTATGTACGCACTATATCTCACACCTTTATACAACAACTTGCACAACAGCGCAGCACTCCATTACGCTGTGCATTTTCACTTTCTTGCAGCAGGTTATTTATTTACATGGTCGATCATCGGACCCGACCCTGCGCCAAGAAGACCTAAGCTGTTTACAAGATTATTGGTGTTGTTTTTAAGTGTCGCAGCCCATGCTTTCCTTAGCAAGTTTATGTATGCATATGCTTATCCAAAGAACTCTTTACACAGCGAAGCTGAAATAAAAGAGGCTGCTAAAATTATGTATTACGGTGGCGATATCATAGAACTGCTTATTATCATTGCGGTTTTTACCATCTGGTACAACAAGAAGGGAAAACCGTATTACAGCTTTCATAAAGAGAAAAAGTATAGAGCCGGTTCTTGCCTGGGAGTGCAGCAGCACTCATCTGCAGCCAAGGGCTAGTTAAGGCGCAAAGAACAAGATGCTGAATGTCACAATAACGAACCGCGATGATATACCGGAAGAAGATAAGCTCCTGCAACAGATAAAGCACCATGATACGAAAAGGAACAAGGGAAGATTCGGAAGCCATCACCAACTGCCTTTTACAGGCGATGAATGAGATTGTTTATTCACTCATTGGTGAACAAGATTCCGGTAAGGCAAAAGAATTCATGCAACATTTTGTGGAAAGAAAGGCTAATCAATATTCCTATCAAAACTGTTGGGTAGTGGAAGTAAACCAGGAGATTGTTGCCGCTGTTAATGTTTATAATGGCGCAGACTTACACCGGCTACGAGAGCCGGTGTTGGCCTACTTGCGAAGCTGCTTTAAACGGACGTTGATACCGGAAGACGAAACCGGTGCCGGTGAATATTACATCGATTCGCTGGGCGTTATACCAGATTATCAGGGAATAGGAATTGGTTCGCAAGTTCTTCAATTCCTGATCGACAAATATGTAACGGAAAATGGAAAAACACTGGGTTTACTGGTTGATGAAGAAAACGTGCAAGCAAAAAGATTATACCTGCGACTGGGTTTTACGTTTGCCGGTGAAAAAACGCTGCTGGAGAAACGGATGATCCATCTTCAGGTGAAAAGATAAAGGCCAACCCGGACCCGCTACCTGTTTTTCATCAAACGGCATGCTAAGCAGGGACAGCGTTTAGCTTTCACCAACGTGTAATTCAATTCAGCCTTTGATCTTTTACACCTACGCGAATCGGGAATTCTGCATGTATTGTATCATCCCAAGCAGGATAAATGATGTTTGATACGCCAAGCATCTAACCCGTAGATGGCATGATATTTTTCTTTTTGTCGAAAACCAAATGCCATGGCTATCGACTATCCACTTGAATTTACGCTGGAAAGCGGCACACATGTAGTGGTGAAAAAGCAGGATGCACACCATTATGATTTTACCTTAATGCCGGATGAAGGTTCTGAAACACACTTCACGTATGATGACACGGTTACCTTCACCTCCGAAATGGAAGAAGGGCTAGACTTTGACCAGTTAAATGCCCTTCGCCGCTTTTGGCTGGAGCGGGAAAAAGATGAATTAGGGTAACGACAGGTTTATGACCTGAAGAAAACATCCCAGCAAAACCGAAGCAGGATACCAACAATCACAAACAGGAAAAAGGCACGAATGAAACGGTTGCCTTTGGCAATAGCCAGTCTTGCGCCCATAAATCCTCCCAGCATATTGGCGGCTGCCATGGGTAAGGCAATTTTCCAGATGAGCATACCTTTTACAAGAAAGAGCGTTACCGAGCCGAGGTTGGTAGCCAGGTTCACCATCTTGGCATGTGCCGAGGCATGTAAAAAATCAAAATGCAGCAGCGCAATAAACGCCAAAATAAAAAAGCTGCCGGCACCGGGCCCTATAAAGCCATCATAAAAACCAATCAGCAAACTAATCATAATGGCAAGCTGCAATTGCTTCCGCTGCGAAACTGATTTCTCCGCATCATGCTGCCCAAAGTTTTTCTTGGTATAGGTATATATGGCAACAGCAGTTAAAACCACCACCAGCACAGGCTTCATAAAGCTGTTGCTGACATGCGAAAGAAGATAAGAACCACTATAAGAAGCCAGAAAAGCCAGGGTGCAAATCACAGCCAATAAGACCCAGTTGATACTGACTTTACGGCTATATTGCCAGGCAGCAATAGCCGTTCCGCTAAAGGCAGGAATCTTTAATGACCCGATCACCGATGCCACCGGAACATGGGGTAAAATGACAAGAGCGGCTGGCAGTTGAATCAAACCGCCGCCCCCGACAATTGCATCCACGAATCCTGCCAGGAAAGCCGCAATGCAAAGAAGCAAAATATCAACCCACTCAATCACCATTTTATGCCTATTGCCAGTTGTCTGTTGGTGTTTTTTTACTGCTTCTTTTGCTCTTTCGCCCAGGCATCCTTCAAGGTAACAGTGCGGTTAAAGACAAGCCGCTGATACGTGTCTTTGTTATCAAGTGTAAAATAGCCCTTTCGCAGGAACTGGTAGCGTTCGTCAAGTTTAGCGGCCTTCAGTGCAGGTTCGGCAAACGCTGTTTTAAGGGTATGCAAGGAATCAGGATTGATGTACTCCTTGAAATCGCCTTCTTCGTTTGAGGGGTCTTCCACCCTGAACAGGCGGTCGTACAGGCGTACTTCGGCTGTGATCGCATTGGTTACTTCCACCCAGTGCAGCGTACCTTTTACATTGATGCCGGAGGTATCATGCCCGCTTTTACTTTCAGGAATATAGGTGCACCGCAATTCGGTAATGTTGCCGGCTTCGTCTTTTACCACTTCATCGCATTTAATGATATAGGCAAACTTCAGGCGAACCATCCCACCGGGGTATAAACGGAAATACTTTTTAGGCGGATTCTCCATAAAATCTTCCCGCTCGATGTACAACTCTTTGCCAAAGGGAATCTCGCGGGTTGCACTGGCCGGATCTTCCGGGTTGTCCTCACCTTCCAGCATTTCAACATCACCGCTGTAATTGGTGATGACCACTTTCAACGGATCAAACACTACCATCCGTCGTAGTGCTACTTTGTTCAGGTGTTCCCGTACACAGAATTCCAGCAGGCCCACGTCCACGAGGTTGTCGCGTTTGGCCACACCAATCCGTTCACAAAAATCACGGATAGCCTCGGGTGTATAGCCGCGACGGCGCATGCCGCTAATGGTAGGCATACGGGGATCGTCCCAGCTTTCCACAAAACCGTCCTGCACCAGTTGCAGCAATTTACGTTTACTCATCACTGTGTACGAAAGGTTACGCCGGGCAAATTCGTATTGGTGCGAGGGAAATGATTCAATATTCTCCAGCAGCCAGTCGTACAGTTCGCGGTGCGGAACAAACTCCATGGTGCAAAGCGAATGCGTCACCTTTTCAATGCTGTCGCTGGGGGGATGTGCCATATCGTACATGGGATAAATGCACCAGGTATCGCCGGTGCGGTGATGATGCGCATGCTTTATGCGGTAGAGCACCGGGTCACGCATGATCATATTCGGCGATGCCATGTCGATTTTAGCCCGCAGTACACGGGCACCATCGGGATATTTCCCGGCCCGCATTTCTTCAAACAACCGCAGGTTCTCTTCAACGCTCCTGTCGCGGTAAGGACTGTTCTTCCCCGGCTCAGTGGGTGTGCCTTTCATGGCGGCAATTTCCTCCGAAGTGGAATCATCTACATAAGCCAATCCTTTTTCAATAAGCCTCACGGCAAACGTGTATAGCTCTTCAAAATAATCCGATGCGAAGTGTTCATTTTCCCATTCATAGCCTAACCAGCGTACATCTTCCTTGATGCTGTCTACATATTCGGTTTCCTCTGTTGAAGGATTGGTATCATCAAACCGAAGGTTGGTATAACCACCGAATTTTTTGGCTACGCCAAAATTCAGCCATATGGAGGTGGCATGACCAATGTGCAGGTACCCGTTGGGTTCAGGCGGAAAACGGGTAACAATTGATTTATATTTTCCTTCTTTCAGGTCGGTTGCTATGATTTCTTCGATAAAATTCTGCGTCTTTTCTTCGCTCATGGCTATTTTTTAAAGCGGGACAAAGATAGTTGAAGTCAGTGAGCCATAAGGCAATGGGCAATATACAATAAGCAAAGGAATGCGTCTGAAAGTAGAATGGGTACAAAGTGCTTGGAAGTGTGTTTTCGATGAGGCCTCTCCATAAAATAGAAGCACAATCAGCTATTGAGTTTCACAAATTTGCCAATTGCAAATGTCAACTGCCTGTTTTCTTTCAGCTTCACATCAGTTCTTTCAGCTTGGCTACCACAGTGTCCACTTCGTTCCTGGTATTGTACTTACTGAAGGAGAAACGGATGGTAGTGCAATCATCGTGTTTTTGCAACGCCTGTATCACATGCGAGCCCACACTGGCGCCGCTGCTGCAGGCACTGCCGCCGGAAACGCAGACATTGGCCATGTCCAGACTCATGAGTAAGAACTCACTCTTTTCCGTTTTGGGAAAGCAAACACTCAGCACCGTATACAGAGAATCAGGACAATCGTTGAAACCTATGCCGGGAATCTCCTCCTGCAAACGCTGTTTCATATAGCCCTTCAGGTCTTTGATATAGCTGCTTTCCTTTTCATAATCCCGCATGGCAATCTCCAATGCTCTGGCAAAGCCCACGATCCCGTACACATTTTCGGTTCCGGCCCGCATGTTGCGTTCCTGTCCGCCGCCAAAGATGAAAGGTTTGATGGTTACCTCGTCACTTACATACAGTATACCTACGCCCTTTGGTCCATGAAATTTGTGGCTTGCCGCAGAAATAAAATGCACCCCCAGTTTAGAAAGATCGATAGGGTAATGTCCTACCGTCTGCACACAATCGGAATGAAAAATGGCGCCATGAGCTTGGCACATCTCTCCTACTTTTTTGATGCTGAGCAAAACACCAATCTCATTGTTGGCATGCATCAGCGACACCAGGCATTTTTTGCCGGCTGCTGAGCGTTCTTTTAATTGCGCTTCCAGATCGGCATAGTCAATGGCACCGGTGGTAGTGAGTTTGACAAAAGAATGCGAGACATTGTTGCAGCTACAGTAATGCTCAACGGTATGCAAAACAGCGTGGTGCTCGATTGGCGACGTGATTATATGGTTACAACCCAGGTCGCGGATGGAAGCTGATATGGCCGTGTTGTTGCTTTCGGTTCCACCGCTTGTAAAAAAAATATTACGGGGATGAACACCAAGGATCCTGGCTACCGACTTGCGGGCATTTTCAATGGCCAGCCGGGTTTCTCTTCCGTAAGAATAAATTGAGGAAGGATTGCCGAAATGATCCGTCAGATAAGGCATCATCGCCTCCAGCACTTCCGGGTCAAGGCGTGTGGTGGCGGCGTTGTCGAAATAGATCCGCGTGGCCGATGCGGGGGCTGATTTCTGCTCTTTATCGGTGATGGTGTTGTTGTACATGTTTCGAAACTTAACGATCAGTGTTATTCTTTCAATTCTTTGATATCCGCCATCAGGCGCTTGGCAATGTTATTGGCAGTCGTTTCAAAATTGCTTTCAGCATAAATACGGATGATCGGTTCGGTGTTGGATGTACGCAGGTGCACCCAGTCCGTATCAAATTCAATCTTTAACCCGTCTTCCGTGTTGATGGGATTGTTCTTGTATTTGGATTTGATCTTGTCAAAAATGGCCGGTACATTCACGCCATTCTCCAGCTCGATTTTGTTTTTTGAAATAAAATAATCAGGATAATTTCCACGGAAGGATTTCAGGCCTTTGTTGAAATTGGCAAAATGCGATAAGAACAGTGCTATTCCGATCAACGCATCCCGGCCATAATGAAAATCCGGAACGATGATACCACCATTGCCCTCACCACCAATGACCGCATTGACTGCTTTCATTTTCTTCACCACGTTCACTTCACCCACGGCAGACGGATGGTACTCACCACCACTTTTCTGGGTGATCTCTTTCAGTGCTTTGGTGCTGCTCATATTGCTCACGGTATTGCCTTTCCGTTTGCTTAATACATAGTCGGCTACTGCCACCAGCGTGTATTCCTCGCCAAACATGCTGCCGTCTTCGCATACAAAGCAAAGGCGATCCACATCCGGATCAACAGCGATACCAAAATCGGCGTTTTGCTTTACCACTTCATTGCTTAAGGAAGTCAGGTGTTCCGGCAAGGGTTCCGGGTTGTGGGCAAAACGACCATTTACTTCACCGTTGATGACAATGACCTCCGCTACGCCCAATGATTTCAACATCTCCGGAACTACCAGAGCGCCGGTTGAATTGATAGCATCTACCACCACTTTAAAGCCACGTTTTTCAATGGCCTCTTTATTCACCAGCGGATAATCCAGAACAAGGTCAATATGCTTCTGCAAATAGGAGTTGTCGGTTGCAACATTTCCCAACTTGTCAACCGTTGCAAAAACAATTTCTTCTTTTTGGGCACGACTCAGGACTTCTGCGCCAACCGCAGCATCAATAAATTCGCCTTCACCGTTCAGCAGTTTCAGGGCATTCCATTCTTTAGGATTATGACTGGCAGTGATGATGATGCCGCCGTTGGCACCTTCGGCTTTGGTGGCAATTTCTACCGTTGGTGTGGTGGAAAGTCCAAGATCAATCACATCAATACCAAGGCTTACCAGGGACGAAACCACCAGGTTGCTGACCATGCTGCCGCTGATGCGGCCGTCGCGGCCAATAACGATTTTAGCGGGTACAGTTTTGTCTTCTCGGGATTCGGCAATAATGCTCCCAAAAGCAGTGGAAAATTTTACAATGTCGATAGCGGTTAAGGCTTCACCAGGTTTGCCGCCAATGGTTCCCCTGATGCCGGAGATGCTCTTTATCAGTGCCACAGATACATTTTTAAGGAGGGCAAAAATACAGCTTTCAGGCATAAGAGTTGCCGTGTTTGCTGCACTGAAGCGTTTACTTTTGTAAAAAACAGGAAATGGTTAACGAGTGGTACAAAGAATGGTTTGATTCGGAATATTATCATAAGCTCTATTTCAACCGCGATGAAAAAGAAGCGCAGGCTTTTATTGACCGGTTGCTGCAACACCTGCAGCCGGCACCCCAAAGCCGGATGCTGGACGCCGGTTGCGGCCGTGGCCGGCATGCACGATTTCTAGCTTCGAAAGGATACGATGTCACGGGAATTGATCTTTCATTCAACAGCATATCATTTGCCAGGCAGTTTGAGACCGATAACCTGCATTTTTACCAGCAGGACATGCGACTACCTTCCTGGATCAACTATTTTGATTATGCCTTTAATTTTTTTACCTCCTTTGGCTATTTTAAAACCCGCCGCGAACACGAAGACGCTGTTCGGTCGCTGGTGAATAACCTGAAGCCTGGCGGCACCTTGCTTTTCGACTACCTGAACGTACATTATGCGGAAGAACACCTGGTGCACAACGAAGAAAAAACAGTTGAAGGAACTGCTTACGAGATACACCGCTGGCACGATGAGAAACATTTTTTTAAACGCATCATCATTCGGGACAAAGCCCTGGAAAAACCGGTGGAGTTTACAGAAAAAGTAGCCAAACTTAGCCTGGGCGATTTTACAGATATGCTTTCTTTCTACAAAGTGCAGGTACAGGAAGTTTTTGGTGATTATGCCCTGCATGCATACGATGTCAAGTCCACACCGCGGCTGATTGTTATCGGTAAAAAGTCCTGAGTTTTATTGCTTATTGTTGAGCAGCATCCATCGTGCTGTTTCAAGGTAGGCAGATGCCAGTGCACTGTATTGTTTTTTCACCGAATCACGACCTGCGGCGCTGTAGACAGTTTTGCCGTTCAGCAACTGCAGCGATTCCTTTTCAAATAGGATGTTTTTGGTAAAATAAAAATCATCAGTTAAAAGGCCGATCTCGCCTTCATCGTGCCGGATAAAAAACGCACTGTGATTGTTCTGTGCATGTAACAGGTCATGTCCCAGTGTACTGTTCACATGTTTTTGCCCTGTCAATCCTGCGATGGTTGGGAGCACATCAATCTGCGAAACCACTTCACTACGCTGTTGTGCCGGTAAATGGCCGGGTGCATAAAAAAGGAGCGGAATATGCATTTCGGTAATGCGGTTTTCTGTCCATGCGGGTTGGTAAACACTGTTTGCATTACCGGCAACGCCATGGTCACCAATAAAAACAAACAATGTATTCTGGAAATACGTTTCTTTTTTAGCGGCCTCCATAAACTTTTCCACGCTGTAATCGAAATAGCGCATGGCATTGTATTCCTCCAGAGAAGTAAAACCATGTTTCTCCAGTTCCTCCTCGCCTGCTTGCTTCCGCACAAAATCTTTATCCTCTTCTGCAATCGTATAAGGTGGATGATTATCGGCGGTTTGAATGATGGCGAAGAAAGGCTCTTTTTGCTGTGCAAAGGTTTTGTTGGCTTCTAAGAACAATGCTTTATCGCTGATGCCCCAAACGTCAATTGGCTTTGAGACAAAATCACCTTCAGTCATCATTTGCACGCCGGCTACATTCTGCAGCAGCCCTTCAAAATTGTTGAAAGCCGGGCTGCCGCCAAGGAAGTAAAATTTACTGTACCCTTCAAAATTGTTGATGATGGTATGCTGGTTCTTACCCGCTTCGGTACGGGTGGAGAACTTGGCCAGCTGCACATCCGGGATACCTGTGAGAATGGCAAACATGCCCCTTGCCGTTGAAAAATGTGGTGAAAAACAACGGTTGAAGAATATGCCGCTGTCTGCCAACGATTGAAAATAAGGTGTTGTGTTCAGGCGGTTTCCGCTCATGCTGCTTTTGTACATGCTGAACGACTCGCAAACCACCAGCACCACGTTGGGCTTTTGTGAAAAATAAGTTGAGGTGGGTTGTACCGTTCTGCGGTAGGTTCCAGCCAAAGGATCCCAATTCATCCATTGGCTGAGAACCGGGTAAGCATTCTTTGTTTTATGCTCGTCGAACTGCGGCTTGCGGAAGTGCAGCGTGGAATAAACAGATTGCAGGGGGTTAAGAGATAGGTAACCACTAAAATCATTTTTTTGCTGAAAGGCCCTGTCCCACTGCAATGGTCCCGGCAAACTTCCGTAAACAAAAAAAAGCAGCAAGAGCACCGTAACCGCCAGCCACTTTCGTTGAAAAGGTACATCGGTCCCGAACTCTGTCGCAACTTTTTTATGCAGGTACTGAAAAAGATAACGAAGGAGCAATACCAGTGTAATCAGCCCGGCTATCATCCAGAACATGGGATACATTTCCCACAGCATTTGCGCCGCAATCACAGTATCATCGGCAAAATTCAAAACTGTTGCTCCTAATCGCACCCGGAAATAAGCAAAGCAGCCATAGTCAATGGCATAAATCAGGAAAACAAAAAAAGTGGAAAGCGCCAGGTACCAGGACCATAACTTTTTGTTTGCCACCGAATAATAGGGCGAAAACCGCGGAACCGCACTGGCGGCAACAATCGGCAGCAGTAATAAACTGATCCATCGAAGGTCGAAACGGAAACCTAGTAAAAAAGCCGAAATCACTTCCCCAACTTCTCCTTCTTCAGGTTTGAAGAGAATAAATGTGAGCAAGCGGAATACCGTAAACAGCAAGGTGTAAATGATAAAAACATTCAGTACCCAGAGCAAGGTTCGTGGCAGACGTAATTTAACGATCATGGATTGTCGGCGGTATTGGACAGTTTGCAAAAAAACTCAATTTTTTGATTGTCGCCACGGCATTTCGACGAAACCTGTCCGAAGATGTACATTTGCGTAATGCCAAGTTCCTTATTAAACGTTTCTTTCTGGCAAACCCTCCAGGATTGGGACACCCGGGTTTTCCTGGCCCTCAATCACAAACTGGCAAACCCTTTTTTTGATACCGTACTGCCTTTTTTCCGTGATTCTGTATTCTGGGCACCGCTGTATCTGTTTATCCTGACTTTTGTTTACCTGAATTTTGGGGCAAGGGGTTTGTGGTGGTCGCTTGGCTTTATATCCACCGTAGCACTTGCCGATCTTACAGGTACCTATTTATTTAAAGAAACCATCCGGCGCATCCGGCCCTGCAATGAACCTTCGCTGGCCGGGCAGGTACGGCTGGTGATTCATGCCTGTCCGGGCGGCTATAGCTTTCTCTCCAACCATGCCGCCAACCATTTTGGTTTGGCAACATTTATGGTACTTAGTTTTCGAAGTACTTTTAAACCATGGATATACCTGTTTTACCTGTGGGCCCTGCTGATCTGCTTTGCGCAGCTTTATGTGGGCGTGCACTACCCTACGGATATACTGGCAGGAATGCTGCTGGGAACATTGGCAGGATATATTACCGCTACCGTTTACCGGCATAATTTCGGTAAACTGGTTTCTGAAATTTAATTGAACTCAATGGACATTGTCATATTGCTCGGATTGATTTTTCTGAACGCTCTTTTTGTGATGGCCGAAATAGCCCTTGTCTCCGCCCGAAAATCCAGGCTGGAAAGCATGGCTGATAAAGGAGATGCCAAAGCCCGCCATGCCCTGGATCTTTCCAATAACCCTGAAATCTTTCTCTCCACAGTACAAATCGGAATTACCCTGATTGCCATTTTTACGGGTGTGTATTCCGGTGAAAAGTTCAGCGCACAGTTGAAGCCTGTTATACAAGAAATTACCTTTTTAGAACCGTATGCAGATACCATAGCTACCACACTGATCGTTATCCTCGTTACCTATCTCTCAATCGTATTTGGCGAATTGATCCCCAAACGCATTGCGCTGATCAATGCAGAAAAGATTGCAAAGACTTCGGCGCAGCCCATGTCTGTTTTTTCCAGGATCATGCATCCTTTTGTTTGGCTACTCAATAAAACCAGCAATCTTTTTTTTAAGCTGTTCAATATCCGCAGCAAGCGGGACGATTTTGTGACGGAGGACGAAATCAAAGCGATCATTACTGAAGGCACAGAGTACGGTACTGTGGAAGAGGAAGAAAAGGAAATGATCGAACGCATTTTTCATCTTGGTGACAGGAATATCACCTCACTGATGACGCATCGCAGCGATATTGTGTGGTTTGACATCAACGATACGGAAGACAAGATCCGGGAAAAGATCTTCCAGGACCCGCACTCCTTTTACCCGATCTGCGAAGAAGAAATTGATGCCATCAAAGGTGTCGTGTCGCTGAAAGACATGTACCTGAACGACGACTTTACCCTTTTTAGGGATCTGATGAAACCGGCCATTTTTGTTCCGGACAACAACACAGCTTACCAGGTGATGGCCAAATTCAAGGAATCCAAATTCCACGTGTGTTTTATTGTGGATGAATACGGAAGTCTAAGAGGCATGATCACATTGAATGATATCATGGAAGCCATAGTTGGAGATATGCCTGATGCGGCCGATGAGGATGATTACCAAATCACTGATCGTGGTGATGGCACCTTCCTGGTGGATGCTCAGATTCAGTTTTACGATTTCCTCACCTATTTCAACCGCACCGACTGGCTTACCGAAGAGGAGTATGATTTTGATACACTGGCCGGCTGCATTCTGCACGAACTAGAGCACATTCCTACCACCGGCGAAAAATTAAAATGGAAAGGGTTCCAGTTTGAAATTGTTGATATGGATGGACACCGGATCGACAAAGTGCTGGTTGAACCCAGCCAGGAAATTCAGGATGACCTGAAAGAAGAGGCCGAGGAAGAAGAATGATCAATGTGAAAGGTGAAACGTCTGACGTTTGACGTCTGACGTTTCACCTTTCACCTCACTCAATCGTTCTTTCCCTGCAGCATGGGCACAAAGCTGAACTGGTCATAAATTTCTTCCCGGACGCTGCCGTCAGCCTGTTTGATAAGACGCTTCATCACCTGCACATCGCCACCACCAAAAGGAATCACCATCATGCCGCCGGGTTTTAACTGCGTAATCAGTTTAACCGGAACAATGGGCGCCGCTGCCGTGATCAAGACTTTGTCAAACGGGGCAAACGTCGGCAGGCCCTCGTAACCATCGCCATAAAAGAATTTTATGTTATGGTATTTTTTTAAATAGTGAAATTGCTTGTTGGAGTCAAATAACTTTTTTTGCCGTTCGATAGTGAATACCTTGGCGCCGATTTCTGCCAGTACACAGGCCTGGTAGGCACTTCCGGTACCAATCTCCAGCACTTTTTCAAGTGGCTTTACCTCCAGCAACTGGGTTTGATAAGCTACCGTATAGGGCTGTGAGATGGTTTGTCCCGCTTCGATGGGAAAGGCTTTGTCTTCATAAGCTACCTCGTCAAATGCAGAATCTAAAAAAAAATGACGGGGAATGTTCTCAATAGCAGTCAGGATTCTTTCGTTGGTGATCCCTTTACCTCTTACCGTTTCCACAAGTCTTCTTCGCAATCCTTTGTGACGGTAGGTGTCTTCAGTCGCTCTCATTCGGCAAATATATTTACCCCTGCATTGTATTTGCAAGTGTATTTTTAACTATGCTGCAAACTCACCTTCTTCTTGCGGTTTTGTGGATCACCTATTGCGTTTTGCACAGCGTACTGGCAAGCCTTACCGTAAAAACAAGGGTGCAAAAATTTGCAGGTGTCTACTTTCGTCATTACCGGCTTTTTTATACAGTGTTTGCTGCCGTATCCTTGGTGGCGATTGTTTATTTCCAGTTGCGCATTCAAAGTACGGAGCTTTTAACAACCACCCTTTTTTCAAAAATTGCCGGGAGCCTTTTGGGTTTGATAGGCATCAGCATTATGCTGGTTTGCATAAAAAAATATTTTGTCAGCTTAAGTGGAATTAAAAGCCTTGTACAGGAAACGCCGTCCACAGAACTTATGATTGCAGGGATTCACCGCTATATCCGGCACCCCCTGTATCTCGGAACATTCTTAGCCATTTGGGGGTTATGGTTATTGTTTCCTACGCTGAGCCTTTTTATTTCCAATGTGGTGATTACTGCGTATACGCTTTATGCCATTCAGTTGGAAGAAGAAAAATTAATTGCAGAGTTTGGCGAACAATACCGTGAGTACCAGAAACGGGTGCCCAAACTTATTCCCCGCTTCTGATTAAACGAAATTTTTTCAGGAGCCCACCACAACTTTTTTCCCGTTCATCGATTCGGGTGCAAAACACCCACCTAGGTTCATTTACTTTGTATTGCTAATTCATTGCAACCAAATTATTATATATAGCATTAAGTCCATCCGCCTAAGAAAAAGCGCTCATCTGAGTGCTTTTTTAGTTTGGGTTTGAACGGGAATATTGCATGAGAATCCCGGAATAAAAGAGAGGCCACTCTGCAGAGCGGCCTCTCTTTTATCATAATCATCCATCTGTCCCACGCTTCGCAGTGCAGACTAGGCCAGCTTCATCTCACTGATGATCTGCTTGATCTTATTCTTCGCTTTTTGTTGTGCTTCTTCAAACTGATCAACCGAAGCGAGTGATGTGTTGACACTGAAATAGAACTTGATCTTGGGTTCCGTACCCGAAGGTCTTGCACTGATCTTGCTACCGTCTTCGGTAATAAACTGCAGCACATTGGATTTAGGAAGCGTAATATCTTCTGTTGCGCCTGTTTGCAGGTTGGTTTTAACCCGCTTTTCGTAATCCAGCAATTCGACCACGTTGCTGCCAGCCAGGCTTTTTGGCGGGGCCGCACGAAATCCTTCCATCATCTCGGCAATTTCCTGCTGACCGTTTCTGCCCTTTTTGGTAATGGAGATCAGGTCTTCCTGGTAGTAGCCAAACTTCACATACAGGTCCAGCATTTTTTCGTACAGGCTGCGGCCCTTGGATTTTTCGTAAGCTGCCATTTCGCACAGCAGGGCTACGGCCGATATGGCATCTTTATCGCGAACCTGGTCGCCAATCATCAAGCCATAACTTTCTTCTCCCCCAACAACATAATTCTCCTTTCCTTCCTTTTCGCGGATCAGTTCGGCGATCCATTTAAATCCTGTCAGTACATTGTAACAAGCCACACCGGCTTCTTTGGCAATCACGTCGATCATGTTGGTGGTCACAATTGTTTTCACCACCATATCATTAGGTTGCTGAAGGCCTTTTTCCTTGCGGGCCTCTATCATGTAATTAAATGCCAGCACAGCAGTTTGGTTCCCGTTCATCAGCACCCATTCGCCTTTGGTATTTTTCACACCAATGCCTACACGATCCGCATCCGGATCGGTTCCGCACAGAATATCGGCATCCAACTCCTGCGCCTTTTTCAGGCCAATGCTCATGGCTTCACTTTCCTCTGGGTTGGGATAGACAACTGTTGGAAAGTTACCATCGGGAACTGCCTGTTCTTCTACGATCGTTACATTCTCAAAGCCAAACGCCTTTAATACCTGCGGCACCAGTTTGATACCGGTACCATGGATGGGTGTAAAAACGATTTTTAAATCTTTTTGCTCCTGGATTACTTCCGGATATACACTCAATCCTTTCACCATATTGATATAAGCATCATCCAATTCTTTTCCGAGGATGGTAATATTCTGTTCGCCGCCAGACCATTTTACGTCATTCACATCACCAATTTTTTCAACTTCGGCAATAACGGCTTTATCGTGCGGCGGAACCAGTTGTCCACCATCTACCCAGTATGCTTTGTAGCCATTGTATTCTTTCGGATTATGCGAAGCGGTACACACCACTCCTCCTTTGCAACCCAAATGGCGAATGGCAAAGGAGAGTTCCGGTGTAGGCCGCAGTTCATCAAACAAAAAAACCTTCAGTCCGTTGGCGGCAAATACATTGGCCACCGTTTCAGCAAAAAAGCGGCTGTTGTTGCGGCTGTCGTGTGCAATGGCTACTTTGATTTCCTCGTTGGGAAAAGATTGTTTGAGGTAATTGGTATAACCCTGTGTGGCCATGCCCACCGTATATTTGTTCATGCGGTTGGTACCAATGCCCATGATTCCACGCAAGCCACCCGTTCCAAACTCAAGATTACGGTAAAAGGCATCCGCCAGTTCATCCGGATTGTTTTGCTGCAAGTCACGGATACTGTTTTTTACATCTTCGTCATACGCGCCATTCAGCCAGGTAGCTACTTTTTGTTCAATCTGTGCATCCATATTTACTGTTTTTGGTAAAGGTTATGGTTTCATTCGGGTTTGAAGGTATTCATTTTTCAAACTATGCGAAGGTAAGTGTCCGTACATTTGGACGGTGAAGAACTGGCTTCTTTTGCTACTGCTTTTTTTTAGTCTGCGTGTTTGGTCGCAGGATACTACTGCCGCAATAACCACTATTCCGGATTATACTAAAAGACAATGGCTCACAGGCGGACTGACTGCAGCCGGCTATGGCGGTTCATTTCTTTTTTTGAGCCAGGCCTGGTACAAAGACTATCCCAAAACAAACCTGCATTCGTTTAATGATGCCGGTGAATGGCAGCAGGTTGACAAAGTTGGGCATGCATGGACAGCCTACCATACCAGCCGGATTACATCTGATCTGTGGCGCTGGGCCGGCGTGCCGGAGAACAAAGCCATGTGGCTTGGAACCGGCAGCAGTATGCTTTATATGCTCTCGATAGAATACCTCGATGGCCGCTCGGCCAAATGGGGCTGGAGTTGGGCCGATGTTGGTGCCAATTTCACGGGAGCGGCATTGTATGTAGGACAGCAGGCGGCATGGAAAAGCCAACGGATCGGGATTAAATTTTCATCTTCCCTAAAAAATTATAAACAGGACGATCTGGAACAAAGAGCCGATGACCTGTTTGGGAGTTCTTTCCAGGGAAGACTTCTAAAAGATTACAATGCGCAAACCTATTGGCTCAGTGCGAATCTGCACGCATTCTTCCCGCAATCATCGCTTCCCCGCTGGCTGAACATAGCTATTGGCTATGGGGCAGAAAACATGTTTGGCGGCTATGAAAACATGGCACGGGACGAGAATGGAATTCTAACGTTCGACCGACGGGATATCAAACGGTACCGCCAGTGGTACCTTGCTCCCGATGTGGATTTTACAAAAATTAAAACCAATAGTAAAACATTGCGCAGCCTTTTTTCAGCACTGAATGTATTGAAGTTTCCGGCACCGGCACTTGAACTTTCCAATGGCCGCTTGCGGGTGAAAGCGGTTGCCTATTGATTAGATAATGGATAGTAGATATTTGATATTGAGATATTGAGATATTTCTTTCAAGATTGCTTACAACTCACAGCTCTCCCTCAATACAAGCAGGCTCCGGTAATCACTCCTTCTTTTGCTTCTACGGCAATGTGCTCCTGCAAAGTGGTGGCAATGGTTAATCCCGTGTAATCCGTTTGAACGGGAAATTGTTTGTGGCTTCGTTCCACCAGGACAAGTGTCTGCAGTTTTTTGGGATAAGCCTGCAGAAAAGGCTTCAGTGCATAAAACATCGTTTTACCTGTATTGGCTACATCATCGGCAATGATGATGACCTTTCCCTCTATGCTTGTTTGCGGATCAAGAGAAACTTCAAGCGGGTCTTTTTTGTTCAGTTGGATTGTTACCACGTTAACTGTTACCGGTACAATGCGTTTTAATTCTGCAGCTACCGATTGTGCCACCACAATCCCGTTGCCTACAATGCCGGCAAAAAGGAATTCTTTTTCCTCGCTGTTTTGCTCAGCAATTTCCAGCGCCATGCGCCTGATTTTCCGTTTTACGGCATCACCATCCAATATATAACTCTTTGTTTCTGCAGAACTCATTTGACCTATTTTTACAGCGGTTAAATTAGCAATATGCAAATCGTGCAACAAATTTTATTTGTCATACTAACGGTACTTGCTATTTGGTTGTTTGTCCGTAAGGCGAAATTCATACGAAAGAATATCAACCTTGGCCGCGAGGAAACCTTTGAACCCCACCCCGACCGCTGGCGCAATTTGCTGCTGATGGCTTTCGGACAAAAGCGCATGTTTGACAAACCACTTGTCGCCATCTTACACTTTGCCGTTTATGCCGGCTTTATCATCATCAATATTGAAATCCTGGAAATTATCCTGGATGGTATTTTTGGAACACACCGCCTTTTTGCACCGACCTTAGGCAGCTTTTACACGTTTGTCATTAATTTTTTTGAAATACTGGCCTTCCTGGTTTTGGCTTCCTGTATTATTTTCCTGCTGCGAAGGAACCTGGTGAAAGTACCACGGTTGAATATACAGGAACTGAGTGGCGGCTGGCCGAGAAAAGATGCCAACTACATCCTGATCTTCGAAATTGTACTGATGTCGCTTTTCCTGATCATGAACGCTTCGGATAAGGCGCTGCAACTGAAAAACTATGGTCACTATGCCGATGTGCAAACGGATTTCCTGGTGTCGGGTATCATTACTCCCCTGTTCGAAAACTTCAGTACGGCAACACTGGTAGTCATTGAGCGAACTGCCTGGTGGCTGCATATCGCTGGCATTTTTGTTTTCCTCAATTACCTGCCCTACTCCAAGCATCTTCATATTGTCCTTGCTTTTCCCAACACCTATTACACCAGGTTAAAGCCACAAGGTAAAATGGTGAACATGCCGGAAATTCAAAAAGAGGTCCTGTATGCAATGCAACCCGAAACAGTACCGACTGATGCACCACAGGAAGGACCAAAACGGTTTGGTGCCAAAGATGTAACAGATCTTACCTGGAAAAACCTGCTGGACGCTTATACCTGCACAGAATGTGGCCGTTGTACCCAGCAGTGCCCGGCAAACAAAACAGGCAAGATCCTTTCGCCACGAAAGATCATGATGGATACCCGTGACCGGATGGAAGAAATTGGGGCTAACCGCGACAAGAACGGCACTTTCCAGGATGATAACAAATCACTCCTGCACGATTACATCACCACCGAAGAACTCTGGGCCTGCACCTCCTGCCAGGCTTGCGTACAGGCATGCCCTGTATTGATCGATCCGCTGCATATTATCAACCAACTCAAGCGGTACCTGGCACTGGAAGAAAGCAACCAGCCTGCCGAATGGAACGGTATGTATAGCAATGTCGAAAATAACTTTGCCCCATGGAAATTCAGTCCCGATGAAAGGGATAAATGGGCATCGGAAATGTCTTGAACCAGAATCTTTTGAATGATAGCGAGAGGCCGTTCTGTTGAACGGCCTCTCTTATGATCCCACCATTCCTATGAATCGTACACATCCCTGATCCATGACTTTTCTCATCTTTTCCATTGATACCCCTCATCGTTTGGGGCGAACAGTCGTTGAACTTTTGCCGGTATTATGCCTGTTGTAGAAGCACCTGTCAAACCAAAGGAAAAAAAGCCGGCCTCAGTGGCCGTGCAGTGTTACCATTGCGGGGAGACCTGCGACAACACGATTATAGAAGATGAACATGTGTTCTGTTGCGACGGCTGCAAATTTGTCTATGGCTTACTTAAAGAAAACGGACTTTGCAACTACTATGACCTGAGCAACACGCCAGGCATTAAGGTCAAAGGCAAGTACAATTCAGAGAAGTTCGCTTTTCTTGACACGCCGGAAGCACAACAAAAGCTCATTACATTTTCGGATGACAAGCAGTCGCAGGTAAGCTTTTACCTACCACAGATGCACTGCGCATCCTGTATCTGGCTGCTGGAAAACCTGCATGCTATTCAACCGGGCATTCTATTTTCCAAGACCAATTTCCAGCGCAAAGAAATTTTTATTGCTTTCCACCATGGGGAAACCACCCTGCGAAAGGTGGTTGAGCTGCTGGCTTTTATCGGTTACGAACCTTACATCAGCCTGAATGAGGGTGAAGAGAAAAAAGAGAAAAAAGTAAACCGAAAGCAATTTTATAAGATTGGTGTTGCCGGTTTCTGCTTCAGCAATATTATGATGCTCAGCTTCCCCGAATACTTTTCATCCGGGGATATTGCCGAAGGCACACTGAAACACCTTTTCACCTGGCTAAACCTCGTTCTGGCACTGCCGGTGTTTTTTTACAGCGCTTCTGACTTCTTTATTTCTGCCTGGAAAGGCCTGCAGCAAAAATGGCTCAACATTGATGCACCCATTGCGCTTTCTATCCTGATGACTTTTTCGCGGAGTGTATATGAAGTAGTCAGTGGTACCGGTGCCGGTTATTTCGACAGCATGAGCGGGATTGTGTTGTTTATGCTGGCCGGTCGCTGGTTTCAGAACAAGACCTATGATTCCTTTTCTTTCGACCGTGATTATAAATCCTATTTCCCGCTGGGCATTACTAAACTGGTGGATGGCAATGAGGTGCCGGCCACGATCAGCAGCCTGCAAAAAGGCGATCATATTATTGTTCGTCACGGCGAAATGGTGCCAGCTGATTCGGTATTAATTGCGGGTGAAGGCAGCATTGACTACAGCTTTGTTTCCGGCGAAAACACACCGGTGGTTAAAAAGAAAGGTGAACTTATCTATGCAGGCGCCAAGCAACTGGGCGGCAGCATCGAGTTGAGGGTCATCAAAACGGTAAACCAGAGTTATATCACACAACTCTGGAATAACAACGACTTTTTTGCCAATCAAAAAAATGGCGAAAAATCCTTTATCCATCCCTGGAGCCGCTATTTTACGGTGGTACTGTTCACGCTTTGTACGGCTGCCGGCATCTATTGGGCGTTTGAAGATCCTTCCAATATTCTTCCGGCTATTTCAGCTTCTTTGATCGTAGCCTGTCCCTGTATGCTGCTGCTTTCGGCCACATTCACGTTTGGCAACATGCTGCGCTATTTTGGCAGGAACAAATTGTACCTGAAAAACGCCACGGTGATTGAATCGCTGGCCAGCATCAACCATGTTGTTTTTGACAAAACCGGTACGCTGACCTATACTTCCAGTGCCGACATTGAATTTATTGGCGGCATTCTTTCCCGCGACGAAAAGAAGGCAGTTTATTCGCTGGTGAAGGAATCGGCACACCCCCTGAGCCGCCTGGTAAAAGATTATCTGCTGCGCAAAGGCGTTACCACAACTTTCCCTGTTACGGATTATAATGAACTTGCCGGCAAGGGTACGGAAGCGCTTGTTAACGGAAAACGCTTACGGATCGGGTCCTGCTTTTTTGTAGCGGGATACAAGGAACAAAAAGGAACCGCTGCCGAAGTATGGATATCCATTGATAAAAGTGTGAAAGGTTATTTCTGCATTCACAACCTGTACCGCAATGGGGTGGAAGAAATGGTAACACGGCTGGAGGCCGACAATTACAAGCTTCACCTGCTTTCCGGCGACAACAATGCGGAAAAGGAAAAGCTGAAGTCTTTTTTTGGAAAGGATACACCCATGTTTTTTACCCAATCGCCGCAGGACAAGCTGGCGTATATTAAAAGGTTACAGCAGGAAAAAGCCGCCCGTGTACTAATGCTTGGTGATGGCCTGAACGATGCCGGTGCCCTGAAACAAAGCGAAGTGGGAATAGCCGTAACGGAAAACACCAGCCAGTTTACCCCGGCCTCTGATGGAATCCTTGACAGCGGCCATGTGCAGCAATTACCCGCCTTTATCAGTTATGCCAGGTCAGGCAAACGGATTGTGATGTGGAGCTGGATTCTTTCGTTCATGTACAACGCGGTAGGACTCAGCATTGCGCTGCAGGCAGAAATGTCGCCAATGGTAGCAGCCATCCTGATGCCAATGACGTCCATTACGATTGTAACGTTTGTTTCAGTGGCAACGTCAATTGCGGCAAAGCGGCGGGGGTTGTGATGGTTTATTGAAATAATTGAATTTATAAGTTTAGGGAAGATTAAGTATCCCGCACTTTACTCTTCAAGCTGACAGCTATCGTAACGACTCTTGCTTGTCATCCCGCGGAACGAGGGATCTTTGGACTGAAGTATAAGCAGCCTTTGTTCGTAGGCAGAATTTTCTTTAGGCTGTTTTCCACCTTTTCTCCCCGAAAAGGTGGAGCCAAAAGTTCAAAGCAAATCCAAATGCTCCACTGGATTTGCTAAGGCCAGCACACAATAGCCATTCATTTCAGGTTGCATGCTTCATTGTGTGAGCAGTCTTTCTTTTCAGCCTCATTCTACACGATAGGTTGCATGAGGCTATTCCTTTTATTGGCTGAGAAAGCAGGAGTCTGCAGGCCTTTAGTTAGGAAAGCATTTATTCAGGCAAAGAAGGGGAATTTTGTGGAGAAAGTGGGGTGAACTTAACTGCAGGCTAGACACAAAGGTCTTAACAGCGTATTAGACCCCACTCTCTGC